>Jeb_p2__coassemble_6140_pt1 | contig 2915 bp, 1 predicted proteins | sample Jeb_p2__metabat2_high_PE_023 | metagenome-assembled genome bin Jeb_p2 | reverse complement strand
CCTTTCATCTTACGTGCAATTTCCATTTTTTCTTCCGCACGACCTTCTGCACGACCTTCTGCACGACCTTCCGCACGACCTTCCGCACGGCCTTCCGCACGACCTTCCGCACGACCTTCTATTTTAGCAGTATCCAGCACATCGTTCTGAATCATGATTGCACTCAGATGCTCATCGTATGCATGACGTTCGGCAGGTTGCATATTGTAATAGCGCAAGCGTTCGCGAGCCTCCGGCAAACCGGGCGCAGAATCATCTTGGCGAATCTCACCGGTCTTCAAATAAGAAATCCATTCTTCAAGCGGAGTACGGGCCACCTGATTAAATTCATTCACCCGAATCAGATAATACTCAGGAAAAATATCCTTAGGAGATTTACGAGTTATCACATCCCGCTCTTTCGTAGTAACCAATAATTCATCGTGCGTATGCACCCCTACAAACTTTGAATAGCCATGATACAAATAATCACTGCCCTTACCGATGTCAAAATACAGGATGCTGATAGAAATCACCTTCTTGACCTCTTGATAAGAACTACCCAAAGAGATATGTTCAGTCACCGCCTTAGCCACTCCATAGAGGATGCGCTCCAGGTAATAAATCTCTCGCGTGTTCTGCACCTCCACAATGATGATTTCCCCCTTGCTGTCCTTGGCCTTGATGTCCACCCGGTTGAATTTATCATCTGCAGTCAGCTGGTTACTTTCGCTTTCCAGCAACTCTATAATCGTGATTTTTTCACCTAACAGCACTGTCAGAAGTCCTTCAAGCACAGCAAAGTTAGCCTTATCCCGAAGCATACGCTTCATGGCCCAGTCGAAACGAATGTATCTTTCTTTTTCCATATCCCCGAGATTTTTCTTTTCTACAAATGTAAACAGAATCTTCTGATTAAACAAATGAAGGAATTAAGAATATTCGTAGCTTTACAGATGAAAAAAAGGGAGTGCATGATTCACGCACTCCCTTCATTGTATGCTAACTAGCAGATATGTACTTTAATTCCAGTTCCAATCTGAGAAATTGAGAGAAGCTTCTACTTCATCTTCAATCACATCGGGCAGATTACAGAAGAAATCAATACCTGTTTCTTCCTCCAACTTGTCGATAGTTACTGCGTACACTTGAAAATCACCGGCAGTAGGATTTTGCGGAAGAGTTTCTGTATGCGGAACATAAAAACCAACAGCATGGTAATTGCCGTCTTTTTCAGATAAGATAGCCATAAAATAATAAGCCGGTACGGCCAATCCATGCTTAGTTTTACCAAATTCATCTGTTGTAGGGTACTGTTTATCATTAGCCATCACTGTACCTGTGAAATTAGTCAATAACTTATTCAACGTACCACCTTTAGTAAGATAAACCTTATCATACACATTTTGCTGCGTAGAACGGCCCCAGGTCTGCACTCGTTTTTCTAACGCAGCCCAATACTTTCCGTTGAAAGAACCAATCTGCGGAGAAATATTTGCATAGTAGAATGTCTGTCTATTGGCATCTGCTGAATACACACGATCTTCACTAGCTACCAAATGACCTTTATCATAACCGTCACTTTTATGCATTGATTCCGTCACTTCGATAGAGTTATCTATATTGGGGTCATCCTGTTCCCAAATATTTTCTCGTTGTACGTTATCCTGACTAGTTATCGCATCAAAACTGAAAGCTACCCAAGAAGAATGCTTCATATCAGCCACATACTCCAACGCAAAGTTCTGAATATTGCGGTTTTCATAGTTCACAAAATAATCAGCATAAAGATGTTCTGGATTCAAAGCCGGAATTTCCAACGCAGTCATAGAGGTCTTGTCGCCTACAGGCTGATTAGCATTCAGATTCTCTGACAGGTCACGATTTTCCTCTCCTGCATTTACGTATTCCAAGCCTACATTATTTTCCCAGATATAGGCCACACGCATCTTTATATAGACCAAATTACGAGTACCTTTAAACTTTGCCCAATAAGCGGCTCCTTCCATTATATCCGCGGTACTTTGCCAAGCATCATCTGCCGGTTTTTCACCCATAGAAGAAAGTTGATTACCTTCTGTTTTAACAAAGCTCCATGCGCTGCCTACAAACTTTTTATCTTTTAAATAAAATGGTTTACCAAAGCCTTCGGGTTTAAACACATTATACCCCTCTGACGGGCTGTTGTAACCTTTCAAGATAAAGGTGGAAGAACCCTCCTGTGTCATTTCGATATAACCGTTAGCAGGTACATCCGAGTCATCATTACAAGCTGTGAAGCCAAGGCTCACAGCCAGCAAAAACATGAAATAATATTTTCTGAATTTCATTTGATAAGAAACTATTAATTTGAACAATAAAGGAGCTGGAAAAAACATTTCTCCCCAGCTCCTTCTTTAAATTCGATAAATTATTCTTTCACAGAAAGATTCTTGATTTCTACAGTAGGAGCAGCTGAATCAGTGCTCTTATAATGGAATGCAATACGAATCTTCTTACCTGCAAATTGTGTCAAGTCAATCGGCTCAACTGTTGAGAAATCCCAACTGGTACCCTCGGGCCATCCTTGTACTTGCAGTTTCTTCCAACTAGCTTCAGCAGCCTTGCCTTCAGTATAGTCTTCAGCCACCACAAGATTAAAGAAATCCTTCAATTCATTACCTGCTAAGAAATTTATAGCACAGTCAAATACCAATACAGGCATACTGGCCTTTGAAAGATCTAATTCAGGTGATACCAGATAACTTTCAGCAGCCTTATTGCCCCCTACAAAGCCGGATCCTTTCCAATATCCAAATTTGTCAAGTTTCCATACATAACTGCTATTTCCCGGAAGAAGAATATCATCAGGTTTGAAACCACCGTCAGAGCCATCAAACGATGCTTCCAGGTATACACGAGCTTCTATCCATTCACCTTCTGCTTTTTGGATAGTC
>Jeb_p2__coassemble_5164_pt1 | contig 3434 bp, 3 predicted proteins | sample Jeb_p2__metabat2_high_PE_023 | metagenome-assembled genome bin Jeb_p2 | reverse complement strand
GTTCGGCTTTATCTTATCGAGATAATTTCTTAACGCTTTCATTATTATAATTTAAAAGAGTTTTATTTAATTCATTTCTGCACGGAGCATGTCCAGACCGGCACGCACAATGCGCTGTACTTCTACCTTAGAAGAACATACAAATTCGCAAAGAGCAAAATCTTCAGGGGCTACTTCGTAGATACCCAAAGCTTCCATGCGGTCAATGTCACCGGCAATGATAGCCTTCACCAAATATTCAGGGAAGATATCCATCGGGAACACACGGTCGTATTCATTAGACATAATCATATGACGTTCACCACCCTTGATACGGGCATCGAATGAATATTCCTTCTTGCCCATCAGCCAGCTGAAGTAAGAATGGCTTGTACTGAATTGATTGAAACGAGGCATAATCCATCCCAACATTTCATGCGTATCGTTACCTTCTTCAATAACTGAGAGTTGACTGTGGAACGCACCCAAATATCCATTAGCAGAAATTTTCTTACCAGTCAACACGTTACCGCTGATGTAACGCAATTCTTTGCCAGCCGTTACATTACCCTTGAATACATCGGTAAGCAACGCACCTACTTTCAACTTACAATAAGCAGGTTTCAATACCTCACTACCAGTAACCGCTACTGTACGAGTAAAATCTACGCGACCAGTATTCATAAGGCGACCAATAAACAGCACTGCTTCTGCGCCAATGGTCCATACAGCTTCACCCTTCACAACTGGTGACAAGTGGTTAATCTGTACACCTACGTTACCAGCCGGATGCGGACCGTCGAACACATTGATTTCTACATTTTTGGCAGCTGTAAGAGCCGCAGATTTTTGGTTAACACGGATACTGAGATAAGTCTTGGCCATCTTTGCCAAAGCGTCCAAACCTGTTTGGAAATTTACCTCCTCCCCTTTCAAGGCCAATTCGAAATCAGGAGCCAGCGGGCTGCTGTCAAAAGCCGATACAAAGATAGCCTTGGGATTCACATTCGGATCGGCTATCACGTCGTACGGACGCTGACGAATAAAAGCAAACAAGCCTGCGTTGAGCAATGCTTCTTTCACTTGCTGTGCATTCATCTTGGCGGGTTCCATCTTGCCGAACTCTACATAGTCCTGCTCTTTGGCAGCCTCCACCACGATATTCATCACCTTACGGCGCGCACCGCGTTCCACGCTTGTCACTACGCCACTGACGGGCGAAACAAACTTCACTTCAGGATGATTCTTGTCGATAAACAAGGGTCCTCCAGCCATCCCCTACTCCTGTTCTTTCACCCCCACTTTCGGAGTGACTCCTGTAAAATCATCGGGAACCAATGAATAGAATCCCGGCTCTTTTACAGCCACCACTTGTTCAGCAGCTTTGCCTTTCAGGTTGATGTCAAGGCCTTTGCGTAATTTAATTACATTTGCCATGCGTTTATATAAAAATAGGTTTCATTTAATTTTGTGCAAAAGTAACAAAAAAGAATCTGATTTTAGTGGAAAAAGGAAAGGAATTACGGATAAATTTCCGTAATAGACAACGTTAACGTACACAAAGGTCATTTGCTGCATTGAACCGCTTAGCTTACTTTTCTTCAGCATGGACTTACTGACACTACCTTTCTTTTCTTTACCAAAACCTTGTTCCCTTTGTAGAAGACTTGTTCATTTCATGTGTATAAAGAACAAAAGAAATAAACTAAAGAAGCAACATCGCTACGATTTTTGCTATTTATCACTGAAAAAAGTAATTTCTGCAAGTCAACAATAAAAAAAGCTGCCGAAACCAGCAGCTTTAATCCTTAGAAATCCGACGTGAAGGCCAGCGGCAATTCACGGCAGTTATACCTCGACGCCATAATCTCACCATATGCACCCGCAGAACGAAGGGCGATAAGGTCACCCCGGCGAACTCGATTCAAATCGATAGCCTTACCAAAAACATCGGATGATTCACAGATAGGACCTACCACGTCATAGGTTTCAAACGGTTCCTCAGAGGTAAGATTCTCTATTTTATGCGACGCCTGATAGAGCGCCGGACGAATCAAATCTGTCATGCCTGCATCCAGAATAGCAAACTGCTTGTTGGTTCCCTGCTTGACATACAACACTTTCGAAATAAGCGAGCCACACTGCGCCACAACGGCACGACCCAATTCAAAATGTAGCGTCTGATAAGCACGTAACTTCAACCCGTTGGCATACGTCTCGAAATAATGCCTAAAGTCGGGTATCGCCTGACGATCCGGATGTGCATAATCCACACCAAGCCCACCGCCCACATTGATATGTTCTATGCGTATACAGTGCTTATCAAGCAGATCCTGCAACTGATTCACACGGTTACACAAAGCCATGAAGTCACCCATATCCATTATCTGCGAACCTATATGAAAATGCAACCCTACAAACTGTACATACTTCATATCCTGCGCCAGTTCAATAACATGTATCATATCCTCCATGCTGATACCGAATTTATTCTCAGCCAGCCCGGTAGTGATATTTGCATGCGTATGTGCACCCACATTAGGATTGATACGGAATGCCACACGAGCCACTTTTCCTTTGCGACTGGCCAGTTCGTTAATAACCTCCAGTTCCGGAATAGACTCCACGTTGAAACAGAAGATATCCAGATCCAGTCCCAACTCTATCTCCCAGTCGGACTTCCCCACCCCGGCAAAGACAATCTTTCCGGCAGGAAAACCAGCCCTTACTGCCGCCTTTATCTCTCCTCCACTCACACAGTCGGCACCCAATCCGCTTTCACGCACGATGGACAGAATCTGAGGATTTGCATTAGCCTTCACGGCATAATGAACCACATAATTCTCATATTTTCCTGCTTCCTGGCGAATAGTATCCAGCGTATTGCGCAACACCTGTGTATCGTAATAATAAAAAGGTGTACGCAATTCGCGGAATTTGTCAATCGGAAAAAATCCTTTCATATAAAAAAGTGAAACAGATTATTCTTCATTGAACAATACATTGCTGAGTGACTGCAAAGCCTGCTTCTTGTCGCATTCACGAATCAAGAAAGAGATGTTGTAGTTACTACCACCGAAAGAAATCATACGCACCGGTATATCACGCATGGCATCCAACGCCTTGGCCTCGAAACCTACATTCTCCCACTCCAAATCACCTACCACACAGATGATACACATATCGTTATCTACTGTCACAGTGCCATATTTCTTCAAATCGTCCAGTATTTCATTCAGATGCTTGGTATTATCAATAGAAACTGACACACCCACTTCTGAAGTACAAATCATATCAATAGAAGTCTGATAGCTTTCAAAAATTTCGAACACCTTACGCAAGAAACCGTGTGCCAGCAACATGCGGCTAGATTTTATCTTGATAGCAGTTATGTTATCTTTTGCAGCTACCGCCTTAATCATGCGCTTCTCAGTATCGTTAGAAATGAGCGTACC
>Jeb_p2__coassemble_2920_pt1 | contig 6015 bp, 6 predicted proteins | sample Jeb_p2__metabat2_high_PE_023 | metagenome-assembled genome bin Jeb_p2 | reverse complement strand
GATTACTACAGCCAGCCATAAACGGTGTCTGGTGCGGCAGCGTTTCCAGCAGCCGCACCAGACACCGTTTATGGCTGGCTGTAGTAATCTCCGCACGGAAGAAAGAACCCTTTCCGTCGGTCAGCATCACTTCGTCGCCGGGTTGCAGGCGCAGCACCCTTACGGCATGTGCCGCCTCTTCTTCGGGCAATTCCTCTCTCAGGTGTATGTCGGGGGTATAAAATACGTGCATATCGTTATTCCTCTTTTACATGTTTATAGTTAAAGGCAAAGGCAAAGACCACTGCCACCACGAGTGCATAGCCGGCAAAGATGTACCACACGCTGCTCCAGTCGCCGGTGGTATAGAACTGGCCGTTATATTCAGTGGCACTGGTAAAGTGGTTTACCACTGCCTGCGCGCCCAGTGTGCCCAGCGTGGCACCGATACCGTTGGTCATGATGACAAACAATCCCTGTGCGCTAGAGCGTATGCTCTTGTCCGTTTCGCGGTCCACAAAGAGCGAGCCCGAAATATTGAAGAAGTCGAATGCTACGCCATACACAATCATCGACAGCAAGAACATCCATACGCCGCTTCCCGGATTACCCGCGCCAAACAGTCCGAAGCGCAGCACCCAGGCAAACATGGCTATCAGCATCACATACTTAATGCCAAAGCGTTTCAGGAAGAAAGGAATGAGCAGGATGCAGAGCGTTTCCGATACTTGTGAAAGCGATATCAGGATATTGGCATGCTGCACCCCGAACGTATCGGCATATTGCGGCATGCTGCCAAAGCTGCTGATAAACGGATTAGCAAAGCCGTTGGTAATTTGCAGCGATACCCCCAGCAGCATGGAGAAGATGAAGAAGATGGCCATTTTCTTCTGCTTAAACAGGGTAAAGGCACGCAGTCCCAATGCTTCCACCAGCGATTTGGAGGCACCTCCCTTGTTGGTGGGGCAGTGCGGCAGGGTCAGTGCATAGCCGGCATACACCAATCCGATGAGTGCGCACGAGAAGAACTGTCCATACGTGTTCTGCAGTCCCAGCAGGTCGGTCAGCCACATGGAGCAGATAAACCCGATGGTACCGAAGATGCGGATAGGCGGGAAATTCTTGATGGTATCCAGTCCGGCCTTGTCCAGCGCGGTATAGGCCACCGAGTTAGAGAGCGCCAGTGTAGGCATGTAGAAAGCCACACTCAGCGAATAGAAAGTAAACAGAATGCTGAATTCCGCTTCCGTGCCGTGCGTCATGCCATAATATCCCGTCAGTGCCATAAAGGCAGCTGCTATCAAGTGACTCAGACTTAATAATTTCTGCGCCGGCATCCAGCGGTCGGCTATGATACCCAGAATGGCCGGCATAAACAAGGAAACGATACCCTGCATGGCATAGAACATGCCGATATGTGAGGCCAGGTTGATATTGACCAGGTAACTTCCCATAGAAGTAAGATAAGCTCCCCACACAGCAAACTGCAGGAAGTTCATGGTGATAAGTCTGATTTTAATGCTCATAGTTTTTTAGGATTGTTTTTCAAGTTTGTTTAAGGTTGCAAATGTAGCTAATTTATATGAAAAAGCCGCAAAAAAGAGGACTGAAAAAACGTTGCAGGGGGTATATAAAAAAAGAAGGGTATCTATCCCAGACACCCAATCTTTGTTAACCTTAAATCTAATACCATGAAAAACACAGTGCAAAGATAGAGGTTTTATGTTATACAACATAGTAAATCATAAAGAAACTACTATTATTTAACTCCTTTTAAGGATTAAGCTTTCTATTTATTCCACATAGAGCACCAATCCCTTCAGGTATTCGCCTTCCGGATGGTAGATGCTTACCGGGTGGTCGGCCGGTTGGGTAAGCTGGTGCAAGATGCGCACGCTTCTGCCCGACATGGCCGCTGCTGTAAACACAGCCGTGCGGAAATTCTCCTTGCTCACTGCCTGCGAGCACGAGAATGTGAAGAGAATGCCGCCCGGTTTGATTTTTTCGAATGCCTTCACATTCAGTTTGCGGTAGCCCTGCAATGCATTGCGCAGCGCATCGCGGTGCTTGGCAAAGGCAGGCGGGTCCAGGATAATCAAGTCATACTGGTCGCCCATGCGGTCCAGATACTTAAAGGCATCCTCGGCAAAGGCTGCATGGCGTGTATCTCCCGGAAAATTCAGTTCAATATTCTGGTTGGTCAAATCGATAGCCTTGGCCGAACTGTCTACCGAGTGCACCAGCTTGGCGTTTCCGCGCATGGCATACACCGAGAATCCACCTGTATAGCAGAACATATTCAGTACGCTGCGTCCCGGTGCATAGCGTTCCAGCAGCGCACGGTTTTCGCGCTGGTCCACAAAGAATCCCGTTTTCTGTCCTTTCAGCCAGTCGATGTGGAATTTCAGTCCATACTCCATGGCGATGTTATCTGCGCTGCCTCCGCGTAAGAACCCGTTTTCCGGATATAAGTCGGCCTTGAAGGGCAGGGTAGTTTCCGATTTATAGTAGATGTTGTCTATCTCTTCACCCATCACTTCGGTCAGCGCGTCGGCTATGGCCATACGGTCCAGGTGCATGCCGGCCGAGTGTGCCTGCATCACTGCCGTGCGTGCATAGATATCGATCACCAGCCCGGGCAGGTTATCCCCCTCGCCATGTACCAGTCGGTACGTGTTATTGGCCGGATGGCCGGCAATGCCGATACTTTTTCTCATTTCATACGCAATGCGCAACTTGCGACGCCAGAAGTCGGCATCGATAGCTTCCTCTTGGCGGAACGACAGCACGCGCACGGCAATGCTTCCTATTTGCCAGTGCCCTTTGGCAATGAACTCCTTCTTCGAGGTATAGATTTCTACTACTTCCCCTTCTTCCGGTTCTCCGTCCAGGTGTGCGATGGCACCCGAGAACACCCAGGGGTGAAAGCGTTTCAAGGATTCCTCCTTGCCCGATTTTAGATATACTTTATACATGAATGATTAGTTATGTGAGTGAAGTGAATGATTCGATTAATTATCGGCTATTTCAAAATCGCCGCTGTTCTTCAGTTGCTGCAACTTGTTGTAGATGTTCAGGCAAGCCCAGGCGTCGGTAGCTGCATACAACTGCTGTGGCTGCGTCAGCTCTGCCGCCTCCCAGTTGGACAGCCGCTGGCTCTTCGAAATCTTCTGTCCGAACAAGATGCCATAGATTTTCTGCAGGCTCTTGTCTTCTATGCCAAACATCCGCACATACTCTTGCAGTTCGATGTATCCTCGGGGTTCAAACGGTGCCCGTTTGCGCAGCATCATGAAGTCGTCTTTCAGCGAGAGCCCCACCTTTAGCACATTCGGATTCTCCAGCAGCAGAATCAGCGGCAGTGTCAGTCCGGTAAGATTCAGCCGGAACAGAAAGCAGTGTTCCTCTGAGGCAATCTGCAGCAGAGCCACCTTATGTACCCTGCCTTTGGTGAACGACGGTCTTGTCTCGCTGTCTATGCCCACTATCGGGCAAGTTTTCAGGTATGCCACGGCCCGTTCCACCTCCTGAGGTGTCTGCACCACATGTATCTGTCCGCCAAACAGTATCTTAGGCATCTCATTGATACTTTCTTTATTGATAGTCTTATGGATAATCATAATCTTAGTAGCCATTTAGATAAACGAATCCTCTTCCTGTCCGTCCGTTTCGTCCGATGCCTCTTCCTCATCGTCTGCGGCAGCATATCTCACCTCGTGCAAGGCCCTGAGCGTGTTCACCAGTTTCTGTCCCCAGTAGAGCGCGAAGTTCTCCTGGCAGATGGCCAGTGCGTCGTTCATCGTCTCGTTGAGGCCCAGCTGGAACACAAAGATAAAGTCCTTTATATCCTGATAAATATCAGCCAGGTCTTCCGATATATACCGGGTGATGGGCTGGTCGCTGTACTTCATGTCCGACACAAACACATCCAGGTAATCATCCTTTTCGGCCAGTATACCGGCCAGGTTCATGCGGATAATCTCATACGTTTCTTCGGTGACGTAACTTTCCGGCGCCTCATCGCCCAGCGTTTCGCAGCGGGGCATCATCGACGCTTTGAGATATAGCAGAGGCAGTATTTTGAGTGCCGTATCCACGAAGTGGATTCTTTTGCAGCCCTCGGCCTGCTCCAGAAACTTGCAGAATTCCGCCGCCACGGTAACAAACTCTATCACGTTGCGGTCGAAGATGGTTTGACTTTCTTTTTTCATATACCTTAGGATACTTTGAGAAGCGATTTTACGTAATTATGCTGCAAAGGTAACAAAAAAACAAAAACAATCCACCTGTAGCCTGGCTGAAATCCTAGCTGTAGCTTTCTAATCGCCAAAGTATAGCTTTGCCTGCCGTAACCTGTAGCTTTCCTTATCACAACCTATTGTTTTCCTCTTCATTTCCTTCAAGTCATCTTCTTCACGCCCTTTCCATGTTTTATTTATCTCTTGTATATCGTTTGTATTCAATGCTTTATGTTACATTCTTCCTTCGTTCTGTTTCCTTCATTTCCTTCATTCTTCACTCTCTCTTACACACACGCGCGTACATTATAATGCAGACTTAAATACCGTTCACAGCCCTGCACTGTCTCACCCCTGTATCTGCACCGTAACAACCCCGTAATATCTCCGTGCAGAGGTACCTCTCCGTGGGGATGTTACGGAGTTGTTCATGGCCAGTAGCGGCCGAGATACGGTGAGGGTGGATGGAATAGGGGGGTAGAAGCAGTATTGCGCTTTAAAAAAAGAGTAATTTATCGCTGTGTAGTAGAAATTTGTGTATATTTGTGGATGTAAAATTTTAAATCATTTGTATTATGAAAAGATTGTCGTTTTTATTCTTTTTTGTTTTGCTGGCAGGTTGTATGGTGTTGGCGCAAGATAAGGTAACGGTCAAAGCCGGCACTGTTGTTTCTTTGGAATCGGTCAAGGAAGTGAGGGCTTCCCGTTCTCATGTAGGAGAGGTGGTCGATTTCAAGGTTTTGCGAGATGTTAAAGTGGATGGTAAGATTGCCATTCCGGCAGGAACTCTGGTTAAAGGGGCTGTCTATGAGGCCAAACGTTCTACGGCATTCGGTACCAAGGGGCGATTGGGTATCAAAATTAAATATCTGAACTTGCCCAACGGTGATGTGCTGAATTTCACTTCCTCAGAGGTCTATATTACAGGGAAGAATAGAACCGCCATTTCAGTTGTAGTGTTTTTCTTCACGTTGCTTCCGTTTCCATGCGGCTCTAAGGCAGTAATGCCGGCGGGTTATGAATGCGAGGCTACGGTGGCCAACAATACCACGGTAATTTTGGAATGATGAGTGTGTTCAGATTTTTATGGATTATTGGCTGTGTTATCCCAATATTTTTTGTATATTTGTGGAATTAATCATCTTAAATGTATCATAGTATGGCAGTTAAATTTTTCAAATGCCCTATTTGTGGCAATGTAGCAATGAAAGTGGTAGATTCAGGTGTTTCCCTTGTTTGCTGTGGTAGAAAAATGGAAGAATTGGAACCTAATACGGTGGATGCGAGCGGCGAGAAACACGTCCCTGTGGTGACACGCATGGATGATTGTACCCTGAAAGTAGAAGTGGGCAGTGTGCCCCATCCGATGGACCCCGAACACCATATAGCCTTTGTCTATGTGGAAACTGAAAACGGCGGCATCCGGATAGATTTGAAAGACAAGCCCGAAGCCGAGGTGAGTGTTGGTCATGCCCGCCCCGTTGCTGTGTATGAGTATTGCAACCTTCACGGTTTGTGGAAAACGGATTGCAAGTGAAGATGAATAATTGAATGTCTGTATGCCATCGGCGTAGTATACATTCGCTTGTGGAAAGAAGCAGTGTCCTGTCATAAGGGGCAGTGCTTCTTTCTTTTTTTTGTATGAAAATCGAAGGTTATTGAAGGTTTTCGAAGGTTTATAGTAGGCAGATTGGAGTTTTTTTATGAGAAGTCTTTATTGTTTTAGTCTGGTTTTACTCAATTTATACCGCTATATTTAACTAATATTATATGATATAGCTAGTAATTTATACTTTAG
>Jeb_p2__coassemble_2006_pt1 | contig 9168 bp, 7 predicted proteins | sample Jeb_p2__metabat2_high_PE_023 | metagenome-assembled genome bin Jeb_p2 | reverse complement strand
CAGCAAAGGCAGTATAGCTGCATAGCCCTTAGCAAGCGGTTGCAAGGGCAGATGCAACCGCTTGCTAAGAGCTATGCAGTTACTTGCGTTGAAACAGGCCGTCAGGGCATGTCTTCACCAAAGAGACGTCGGTAATCCCGTCTGGCTGCCGGGCCCACCCACTCTTCCGGAATAAATTTCCATTGATTCAAGGCCTTGGGAGTGATTTCCCGATGCTCTTCGATATAGCGCATCAAGTAGAAGCGCAAATCTTTATCGGTAGAGCGAACAATGCGGCTCTTCAATTCATCTTGCGGAATGCCGGCTCCCTTGGTCAGCAGTTCTCCCCCGCCGTTGCCCCTGTAAGAATTTACTGCTACTTCATACATGCTCTCAAGCTTGAAAGGCTGCCCATCGGCCATTTGCAGAATATTCACCCGTTGTCCGGCAGGTTTGGTTACGTCCACGGTATATACGATACCTTCCGCAGAGTCGAAATTATAACTGGGATAGCGAAAAGTGGAGCGTTCTTCGGCACCTTTGTTGCCTGTACCACGGAAAAGAAGCAAATCATCATCGGCACTCTTCATTTCATTCACCCACTGTGCATACGACATTTCCAGCAGTCCCCTGATTTCTGCACCAGACAGACGCATGGTGTAAAGCATGTTCTCGTATTTATAAAGACTGAACATATCGCTCACCCTAACATCGCCCTGCTGAATGGACGCATCGAAAGAAAGAGGTGCCACCAATGATATTTCTGCACCGCTGATAGCCAATTGCAACTCGTGAATAAGGTCTACGAAAGCAGAGGAGCCAAAATAAGCAGGACGGGTAGAAATGGTGGTGTTCATCCGCCCGATTTTCTTTGATACAAAGGACGATACGGCCGAATATTCAGCAGAAAAATGCTTCATAAATTCCGCATCAGGCTCATACCGAGCCATATCTGTCAATTCTCCTGTCAACTGCTTGTCCACCACTTTACCATTATTCAGCGTCAAAGTCACCTCAGCATTACTTACCACCCGACCGTTATTGGCAGGATTCATTACCAATACCGTATCTCCTGCCACATTCACCACCTTCTTACACGCGCGTGAATGGTCATGCCCCATCAGCACCAAATCAAATCCCGGCACGCGTGTGGCCACTTCCAATGAAGCATTGTCGCGGTATTTTCCACCCATTTCCACCGCACGCTGTCCGGCATGAAACACTCCTATCAACACATCCGGATGCTCTTTCTCCTGTATAATTTTCACCCACTTCCGCGCCGTCTGCTCCATATCGTCAAAGCGGAGTCCCTGCCAGAGATTCTCCGACAGCCAAACGGGGATGGCAGGTGTAATCATGCCCAGCACAGCCACCTTCACCCCATCACGTTCCATCACTATATAGGGCTTGCAGTGAGGCTTGCCCGAAACAGCATCTACGATATTGGCACCCAGCATGGGGAAATCGCAATCCTTTATCCAGCGGTCGAACACAGCCCGACCGGTTTCTATATCATGATTGCCCATGTTGCCCGCATCATACTTCATATAATTCATTATCGCTGCCGTAAGATGAACAGATGCAGTATCTATATAATTATAATAATAAGCCGAAGGCTGCCCTTGCAGAATATCTCCGTCATCTAACAACAGCAGACGGTCGGCATAAACATTCCGCTGCTCCTTTACAAAAGCAGACACCCGCGCCAAACTACCCTCAGACGGACATTGACGGATAAAATCTACGGGAAAGAAATTACCGTGTATATCACTGGTTTGCACCACTTTTAATTTTACAATTTTCTCTTGTGCCGTCACCATCAGTAACGACACCACCCAAAATAAAGACAGACAGACGAATCGTTTCATACATTTATAGAATTAGGAGTTCAGCCGACAAAAGTAATGAAAAGACGATTGTTTTTCGTATTTTTGTCGGCAAAACTTTCATCTAAACATAACGTATATGACGGATTTCTTCCATAAAAGGATAGCACAGACGCTGTCGCTGTCGGAAAAACAAATTCAACAGACCTTGCACCTGCTCCAGGATGGAGCCACTATTCCCTTCATCAGCCGATACCGGAAAGAAGCTACGGGCGGATTGGATGAAGTACAGATAGAAGCTATTCAAACTCAGTATGATAAACTAAATGAACTGGCCAAACGTAAAGATACCATTACCAACACCATCCGGGAACAAGGCAAACTCACCGATGAATTATCCAAGCGTATCGCCGAAACCTGGGATGCTACAGTATTGGAAGACCTGTATCTGCCTTTTAAGCCCAAACGACGCACACGTGCCGAAGCAGCCCGGCAAAAGGGTTTGGAGCCTCTGGCCACTCTGCTGATGCTGCAACGGGAGCCTCAACCCGAAAAGCGTGCTTCGACTTATGTAAAAGGAGAGGTGAAAGATGTAGAAGATGCCTTGAAAGGCGCACGCGACATCATAGCCGAACAGGTGAGCGAAGATGAACAAGCACGTAATCAGGTACGAAATGCTTTTACCCGACAAGCTGTACTTACCACCAAGGTGGTGAAAGGCAAAGAAGAGGAAGCAGCCAATTACCGGGATTACTTTGACTGCCAGGAACCACTGAAACGCTGCAGCTCACACCGACTGCTGGCCATTCGGCGCGGTGAAACCGAAGGCTTTCTGAAAGTAGGAATCAGTCCCGATGACGATGCTTGTACCGAGCGTTTGGAACGACAGTTTGTACGTAGCCATAATGCTTGCGGAATGCAAGTGTCATTGGCTGTTCAAGATGCCTACAAACGTCTGCTAAAGCCATCCATCGAAACTGAATTTGCCACCTCTAGCAAAGAACGGGCCGATGAGGAAGCTATCCACGTATTCACCGCTAACCTTCGACAATTATTATTGGCATCTCCATTGGGGCAAAAACGCGTAATGGGCATCGATCCAGGCTTTCGCACCGGATGCAAGGTTGTATGCCTGGATGCTCAGGGCAATCTGCTGCATAATGAAAACATCTATCCGCATCCGCCAGTCAGCAAGCCTAAAGAAGCCATGGCCAAACTTCAGAAAATGGTAGAGGCCTATCAGATAGAGGCCATCGCCGTGGGCAACGGCACAGCCAGCCGCGAAACAGAAGAATTTCTGAAGAGACAGACCTTCCATCAAGATGTGCAAATCTTTGTGGTAAGCGAACAAGGTGCTTCCATTTACTCGGCTTCAAAAATAGCACGCGATGAGTTCCCGGAATACGATGTTACTGTGTGTGGTGCCGTATCCATTGCACGCCGGCTGATGGATCCGCTGGCTGAATTGGTAAAGATTGATCCCAAATCTATCGGTGTAGGTCAGTACCAGCATGATGTAGACCAAAGCAAACTTAAGAAATCACTCGACCAGACTGTAGAAAACTGCGTCAATCTGGTAGGCGTCAATCTGAATACAGCCAGCAGTCACCTGCTGACCTACATTTCAGGCCTTGGCCCGCAACTGGCACAGAACATCGTGAACTATCGGGCCGAGCATGGAGCCTTCCATTCGCGCAAAGAACTGATGAAGGTACCGCGCATGGGAGCCAAGGCCTTTGAACAATGTGCCGGATTCCTCCGCATACCGGGTGCCAAAAATCCTTTGGACAACACAGCAGTACACCCGGAAAGCTACTACATTGTAGAGCAAATGGCCAACGATATGCACTGCACGGTAGAAGAACTGATAACCAGTAAAGAACTTCGCCAAAAAATAAAGTTGGAGCATTATCTTACAGACACAGTAGGTATGCCAACGCTGAAAGACATCCTGCAAGAACTGGAAAAACCCGGCCGCGACCCAAGAGGGCCTATCAAAGTTTTTGAATTTGACAAGAATGTACGTACCATCGAAGACCTCTGCATCGGTATGGAACTGCCGGGCATAGTAGGCAACATAACCAATTTCGGGGCTTTTGTAGATATAGGTATCAAAGAAAGCGGCCTGGTGCATCTTTCACAACTAGCCGACCGCTATATCAGCAATCCGAACGAAGTGGTTTCCATACACCAGCACGTACGCGTCAAGGTGCTGAATATTGATATGGAAAGAAAACGCATACAACTGACTATGAAAGGAGTAGAACAATAAAAATATAAAAGTAAAGTCAAGATACCAGCATGTAAAGCAAACACCCCTGCCACAGTAAGTAGCAGGGGTGTTTGCTTTACATGCTGGTATGCTTAGAAACTATATCTTTAAACTAATTTATGAATAATCAATCCGGATCGAAGTTTCGGTTCAAACCATGTCGTCTTTGGCGGCATGATATTACCTGTATCGGCAATGTCCATTAATTGCTTCATAGATACCGGATAGAGTGCCAAAGCCACCTTCATTTCTCCGCTATCCACTCGCTTCTTCAGTTCTCCCAATCCACGTATTCCTCCTACAAAGTCTATACGCTTATCGGAACGAAGATCCTTAATACCTAAAATTTCATCCAAAATCAGATTGGAAGAAATAGTCACATCCAATACACCTATCGGATCATTATCGTCATATGTACCTTCCTTAGCAGTTAAGCTATACCATTTTCCATCCAGATATAAGGAAAAATTATGCAATGCTACAGGACGATAAATTTCTGTACCTTTTTCTTCCACTGTAAAATTCTTGCCTACAGCTTCCAAGAACTGAGCCGGAGTTAACCCATTCAAGTCTTTCACTACACGATTATAGTCTATGATAGTCAACTGATTTGCCGGGAAACAAACAGCCATGAAGTAGTTATACTCTTCATCCCCCTTATGATGAGGATTTTGCTTTGCTTTTTCAGCACCTACCAAAGCAGCGGCCGCACTACGGTGATGTCCATCTGCGATATAAAGTGCCGGCATCTTGGCAAACTCCTTCGTGATAAAATCAATATCCTGCGGCTGGTCGATAATCCAGAACTGATGTCCAAAACCATCGTCAGGTGCCACAAAATCATAAATGGGTTTCTCGGCCGTATAACGGGCTATTACTGCATCCAGCCCCGCATTATCAGGATATGCAAAGAACACCGGCTCAATATTGGCATTGTTCACCCGCACATGCTTCATGCGGTCTTCCTCTTTATCACGCCTGGTCAATTCATGCTTCTTAATCACCCCATTCATATAATCAGGCACATACGCCCCTACCACCAGTCCATACTGCGTCTTTCCATTCATGGTCTGTGCATAGACGTAATAGTTTTCTTTTTCATCCTGTACCAGCCATCCCTTATCCTGAAACATCTGAAAGTTTTCGGCAGCTTTCTGATATACTCGAGGATCATGTTCATCGGTACCCTCCGGAAAATCTATTTCCGGCTTGATAATATGATAGAGGGATTTTTCATTACCAGCAGCTTCTTGACGTGCTTCTGAAGAGTTCAATACATCATACGGACGAGAAGCCACCTGCTCTACCCACTCTTGAGGCGGGCGAATGCCTTTAAAAGGTTTTATTGTTGCCATGTTTAGATTATAAAGGTAATTATAAGGTATTCTTTAGAAACGCTGATGACGCAGATTTGCGTCATCAGCTACTTAGAGAGGTATGCAATCTGCTCTCTAAATGACAATTATTTATTTACGCGGAATCTTTCGCAACCTTCCTTGAAGAAGCCCACGATTTGGTTGGCAGCCGCAATACCAGCATTGATATTAGCCTCAGCCGTCTGTGCACCCATCTTCTTAGGAGTAGAGAAATACCTGCCAGCAAATTTTTCCTTAAAGGTATCATTAGCAGCCGGCATAATATCCGTCACATATTCCAAATCGCCACGTTCTTCGAGCAAAGTTATCAATTCCTCTTCATTGATTACTTCTTTACGAGCAGTATTCACTAACAAACCATTTTTCGGCATTCTACCTACCAGATGCTTACCTATAGTACCCTTGGTGTCAGCCGTAGCCGGCAAATGCAGCGAAACGATATCGCAAATCTCGTACAATTCTTCCGGAGAATCTACCGCTTTAATTCCGTCATTTTCAATAAGTGTCTTCGGACAGAAAGCATCATAAGCATAAATTTCCATACCAAATCCTTTGGCTATGCGAGCCACATTGCGCCCCACATTACCATAAGCATGGATACCCAGCTTTTTACCCTTCAATTCTGTACCCGAAGTACCGTTGTACATATGCCGAACCGCCATCACCATCAATCCGAAAGCCAATTCTGCCACCGCATTTGAATTCTGTCCAGGAGTATTCATCACACATACCCCATGTGCCGTAGCTGCTTCCAAATCTACATTATCATAGCCTGCACCGGCACGCACCACAATCTTCAGATCCTTGGCTGCATCAAACACTTCCGCATCAATGATATCACTTCGAATAATAATTGCATTAGCATCCTTTACTGCTTCCAACAATTTGGCCTTTTCACCATATTTTTCAAGCAATACCAATTCATAACCGGCATCTTCTACCACCTTACGAATACCGTCTATTGCCACTTTAGCAAACGGCTTATCTGTTGCCACTAATACTTTCATAATATTATCGGATTAAGCGTGAAGTTTTTCAAATTCCTGCATACAGTCTATCAAGGCTTGTACGCTTTCTTTAGGCATTGCATTATAGCAAGATGCACGGAACCCACCCACAGAGCGATGTCCCTTAATACCTACCATACCTCTTTCTGTAGCAAATTTCAAAAAGTCAGCTTCCAGTTCCTTGTATTCCGGAGCCATTACAAAACAAATATTCATGCGAGAACGGTCTTCCTTAGCAGCAGTTCCTACAAACAATTTGTTGCGGTCTATTTCAGCATACAGCATATCTGCCTTCTCTATAGCCCTACGCTCCATTTCCTTCACACCACCTTGAGCCTTAATCCAACGCAATGTCTGTAAAGCTGTATAAATAGGGAATACAGGAGGGGTATTGAACATAGAACCGCCATCAATATGAGTCTGATAATTCAGCATAGTAGGTATGTAGCGAGAAACCTTACCTAGTGCATCATTCTTCACTATGACAAACGTAACACCTGCAGGAGCCAGATTCTTCTGAGCACCACCATAAATACAGATATACTTGGACACATCAATAGGTCGAGAGAATATATCAGATGACATATCGGCAATCATAGGCACATTCACATTCAAATCTTCCTTGATTTCCGTACCATAGATTGTATTATTTGTTGTTATATGGAAATAATCTACATCGGCAGGCACCGTATAATCTTTCGGAATATAAGTAAAGGTAGACTCTGCAGACGATGCCACCTCTACTACTTCACCAAAACCTTTTGCCTCTTTAATAGCCTTCTTTGACCAAACACCTGTATTTAGATAAGCCGCTTTCTTCTCCAAGAAGTTATAAGGTACCATACAGAATTGTAAGCTAGCACCTCCACCCAAGAACAGCACAGAGTAACCCTCTGGAATATTAAGTAATTCTTTAAACAAAGCTACAGCTTCATCTACTACAGGCTGAAAATCTTTAGCACGATGGCTGATTTCCAAAATTGAAAGACCTGAACCACCAAAATCCAAAACTGCATTAGCTGCATTTTCAATCACCTCACGCGGAAGAATAGAAGGACCCGCATTAAAATTATGTTTTTTCATTTGAAAAATGTTTTGGTTAAACAAATTCATTCTTTTACGTCTATCGACATAGCGAAATTACAGTTTTTTTTCTGTAAAACAAATCATTCTTAATATTTTTCACGCGCTACTCTTCATATTCTACCATTTTTACTCCTTCATAGAAAAAATATACGCTGCTTTGATAACCCTACTTGACAATTTGACTTTTCGAAAGATAAATAGTCTATACCAAGCACTATTGATTACCAAAACAGCGTACTTAATCATGAAAACAACTATTTTATTTACATTTTGCTATTTAGCCTCTTCTATAATGGTTTTCATTCCTTTAATCTTCTCTCCACGAACCAACGTCAGCAGTTGCTTCACTTTGCTGCGTCGCACAGCTACGAACGCATGATGTTCCTTCACATCCACCTGCCCCACATCTTCACGAGCCAATCCTCCCTTCTTATATAAGAATCCCACAATATCTATCCGATTCAGTTTATCTTTCTTCCCCTTGCCAATATATAATGTGGCCCATTTCGGCTTAATAGGTTTGCATCCCTGGTCTTGCAATGCATAAACGGGCAGTTCACCTGTAACATAATCGGGCAACTTCTCTTCTGCATGAAGTATCAGATAGGAGAAACCGGAAGATTGCCAGCGGGCCGTACGCCCGTTACGGTGGGTAAAAGCCTCTTCATTTACCGGAAGATGATAATGCACTACGTGGTCCACACCCGGTATGTCAAGTCCACGGGCTGCCAAGTCGGTAGAAATCAAGACTGGACAACTGCCATTACGAAACTTATACAATGCACGTTCGCGAATATCCTGATCCAATCCCCCATGGAAAGCCTCACAAGGATATTTACGACTCCTGAGATACTCCACTACCCTATCCACACTCTCACGATAGTTCACAAAGACCAAAGTGGAATGATTGCCCAATTGACAAAGCAAGCGAAACAATGTTTCCAATTTATCTTTCTCTGGCGAAAGAACCCTCTTCAATAATAAGCGTTCCTCTTTAGCGGCCTCATTCAAAAAGTTCAGTTTAACCAATTTCTCATGACCTATGCCCGCAAATTCCGGTATTTCCTCAGCATCCGTAGCAGACAACAGTATACGTTGCCGCAAAGCTGGCAACTGACCGATTACTTCAGACATTTCATCATGAAAGCCAAACTCCAGACACTTATCAAATTCATCTATCACCAGCGTACGCACCGACTGTACATCAAAATTGCCTTTACGCAGATGATCGTTCATACGACCGGGAGTACCTACAATAACCGACGGACACAATCCCTTCATGGTGCGATGCTCATCCATGGCCGGCCTGCCCCCATAACAGCTCATCACCTTGAAAGGGGTATTCATCGATTTAAAAACTGTCTCTATCTGCAAAGCCAGTTCTCTCGATGGAGCCAAAACCACAGCCTGCACACCCGATATATCCAGACTTAAAGACTGCACTAAAGGCAACAAAAAAGCCAAAGTCTTGCCCGAGCCTGTAGGCGATAATAGAACTACATCTTGCTGCCGAGCTATTGCCTCACCAGCCTTAACCTGCATCTCGGTAAGTTTTTCAACCTGTAAATTGTATAATATCTGTTCTAGTTGCATACTTATTAGAGTTATTCATTCCCTGTTCC
>Jeb_p2__coassemble_1965_pt1 | contig 9375 bp, 8 predicted proteins | sample Jeb_p2__metabat2_high_PE_023 | metagenome-assembled genome bin Jeb_p2 | reverse complement strand
CATTGTGTTACAGAGCTGTTACAAAACATATTTTTTCCATCACATTTTCAGGTCTAATTTTACATACACCTTATTAAAATACGCGCGCGTAATTACAGACTATTTCAGCTACATCCGTTATACCTAATCACCAAAGCAGTATAAAAAAAAGACCTCTATCCCAATCATTCATTCACCATCTTTCACACACAATATGCTAGAATACAATTACTAAGATACACAATGAAAGGTGAAAGATATGCCAACATACCCCAAAAAGTATAGAGATAAAAAAATACTGCCCGAACACCTTCGCAGGCTGCGGGCAGTACAAACCACAAATACAAATACAACTAAACAAAGTTTCTTTAAATAACTCCCTGACCCATCATTGCGTGAGCCACTTTCATAAAGCCGGCAATATTGGCTCCTTTCACATAATTAATATATCCGTCAGGTTCTGTTCCATATTTCACACACTGAGCATGGATGCCATGCATAATAGCATGAAGCTTTTCGTCTACCTCTGCAGCACTCCAACTCAAGTGCATAGCATTCTGCGACATTTCCAAACCACTGGTTGCCACGCCTCCTGCATTGACAGCCTTACCTGGAGCGTACATCATCTTATGTTCAATGAACAAATCTATAGCTTCAGGTGTACATCCCATATTAGAGATTTCACCCACACAAGTTACCTGATTATCTATCAAATGACGGGCATCTTCACCATTTAATTCATTTTGCGTTGCACAAGGCAAAGCAATATCTACTTTCACTTCCCAAGGACGTTTGCCAGCCACAAAGGTTGCTCCCGGGAATTTCTCGACATACGGAGCAACAATATCATTTCCCGAAGAACGAAGTTCCAACATGTAATCGATTTTCTCTCCACTAATGCCATCAGGATCATAAATATAACCGTCGGGACCTGAAATAGTCACCACTTTGGCACCTAGTTGGGTAGCCTTGGTAGCTGCACCCCAAGCCACATTACCGAATCCAGATATAGCTACGGTTTTACCTTTAATATCTATACCCTTAGTTTCGAGCATCTGATGAACAAAATACAAACCACCAAAACCTGTTGCTTCGGGACGAATCAGCGAACCGCCAAATTCCAACCCCTTGCCAGTAAAGGTACCCGTAAATTCACGCGTTAATTTCTTATACATACCGAACATATAGCCCACTTCTCGGCCACCTACACCAATATCACCTGCAGGTACATCCATATCCGGACCTAAGTGACGCCATAACTCAAGCATAAATGCTTGGCAGAAACGCATAATTTCCGCATTGCTCTTGCCGCGAGGAGAGAAGTCTGAACCACCCTTACCACCGCCCATAGGCAACGTAGTCAAAGCATTCTTGAATGTTTGCTCAAATCCCAAAAATTTCAAGATGGAGAGATTGACGGACGCATGAAAACGTATACCACCCTTATAAGGACCAATCGCATTATTAAATTGCACACGATAACCCAAATTAGTCTGTACTTCGCCTTTATCATCTACCCAAGTGACGCGGAACGTAAAAATACGATCCGGTTCTACCAGTCTCTCTATAATCTTTGCTTTCTCAAACTCAGGATGCTGATTATAGATATCTTCGATGGAAAGAAGAACTTCCTTTACGGCTTGAAGATATTCAGACTCGCCGGGATGCTTTGCCTCCAAAGAGGTCATGATACGCTCGATATTCATAATATTCTATATTAAAGGTTATACCTTAATTGATTTAAAGTTCACTCAAGCATTTTGTCATTGAATGACTCTGCAAATATAGGAAAACTTTTCAAACCTCCTAAATTTTAAGGCAGAATTTTCAGCTAAAATAAAAAAAATGTCAGAGAGAGAGAAAACATAGCCGGCTCAACAACTGCAAAGGCTATTCATCGGCTGGGGCAGCCAACTTATATACATCATCATTTTCTCCTACAATCCACACTACATCACCCACTGCAAAGGTTTCACCAGAAGCCGGAGCCCGTAAAGGCTCGCCTTCATGCTCTACTCCTGCTATCAGACAATGATACTTCTCTCGAATACCCGCCTCTTTCATCGTCTTACCTAAGAAGGGCGAATCTTCGCCCACGAAGAACTGACGCAGTATCATTTCGCTTTTTTCTACGACATCCGCTTCCAACTGAGAAGCCTGCTCCATAGCATGTCCAAACTCATTTAGCTCCTCATCTGTAGCAATCACCTGTATCTTATCTTGAGGAAACAAACGAACCGACGCTCCAGGAATATTGATGCGCTTCTTTCCACGGAGAATAGAAACTACATGTACTCCATATTGTTTCCCAAAATTCAGTTCCGCCAACGTTTTTCCAGCCCAAGAAGCCTCACCTGGTACTACGAAATCTGTGAGGTGAAGATCGCGTGACAAGAGACGCCCCGCATACTCGGGTTTCTTTTCTCCCAAATATTCGGCGCGCATATCTCTAGAACGCAGATTCTGGAAAAATTTACGCTCTATCAATATAGACTGCTTCTTCAACTGCCTAGAGAGAATCATGATAATCACCAGCAATACAGCCACTCCGAAAACCAAACCAACCGAAATCTTAAACAAACCCGCCAATACAAACATCAAGAAAGATACGGCCAGCAACATACGCAGCACAATGGTAGCCACCAAAGGTGCCCGATTTCCCCTACTCTCTTTCCAAAGCGTGATAAATTCTTCCGAATGATTCTTCTTAATCATAATGGCCCGTAGGAAAGGGGATATAAACAGCACAGTAACAACCGCTGCTACCATAGAACCACTCACACCTGGCAAATGAGCTTGACAGAAAGGTACTAGAAATCGAAATGAAAGAGCAATGACCGCCACACAAATAATAGAATATACCACAGTGATACGCACCAGTGATACAATCAAGCGCTTCCACAGACTCTCATGGTTCACCGTCTGCGAACTACTGGCATAACGGTTCAAAAACCTGCGCGTATGTTCCGGTAAATGCGCATCAACAAAAGCAGAAGCCGGGTCGGCAAGGCGTATCATATAAGGTGTAAGAAAGGTAGTAATAACCGACACCGCCACCACTATCGGATACAGGAAATGACTGGTAACACCCAACGAAACACCCAAAGAGGCTATAATAAAGGCAAACTCACCTATCTGTGTCAAACTAAACCCACACTGCATGGACGTTTTCAGCGACTGCCCGGAAAGCAACATACCCAAGGTACCAAAAAACGACTGTCCCAACAGCACTGCCAACGTAATAACCAGAATAGGAACAGCATACTCCACAATCATACCAGGATCAACCATCATACCCACAGATACGAAAAATATAGCTCCAAACAAATCCTTGACCGGTTTCACCAAACGTTCGATGCTTTCAGCCTCGACAGTTTCGGCCAAGATAGAACCCATTATAAACGCGCCAAAAGCTGCAGAGAATCCTGTATGCGCAGCTACTACCACCATACCAAAACAAAGCCCCAACGACACAATCAGCAACGTTTCCTCACCCATCAGCTTGCGGCACCGCTTCAACAGTTCTGGAATCAGATAAATACCCACGACAAACCATAGAATCAAGAAGAACATCAACTTGGCAATACTCTGCAACATTTCTACGCCTTCAAAATTATGACTGACAGCCATAGTAGACAAAATCACCATCAATACAATAGCCAAAATATCTTCCAAGATAAGCACACTGAGCACCAGTCCCGTAAATTGTTTCTTCAATAATCCAAGATCATCAAAAGCCTTATATATAATGGTGGTAGACGACATGGCTATCATGCCACCCAAAAAAAGACAGTCCATCCGCTGCCAACCAAAAGACGACCCCACGGACACCCCTACCAGAATCATAGAAAATATAATGGTACAAGCAGCGATAATGGCCGAACCGCCTACCTTTACTATCTTCTTAAAACTGAATTCCAATCCCAAAGCAAACAGTAGGAAAATAACACCGATATCTGCCCACGTCTGGATATTGGCAGCATCTACCACCGAAGGAGTAAAAGACAAGTGAGGACTAGCTAAAAAACCAGCCACTACATACCCCAATACCAACGGTTGCTTCAACTTCTTAAAAAGCAACGTCATAAAACCTGCAGAAATCAAAATCAGCGCCAAGTCGGCGATTAAAGGAGCCAAATGTGACATACAAACAGAATTACATTCATTTATGCCACAAAAATACAGATAATTTCGTATCTTTATCACACTAAATATACTTATTTATCTCCCTGAAACAAAAAACGAAAATACCAGCCATAATCTAGCCTAGACAAATCAAGAACCTGTTCGCACCAAGTCCGTACCAAGTCCGTACCAAGTCCGAGCGATTAGACCCGAAGAAGATACCCTGGGGATAGAGCGAAAAGCTTGTGCTAATCCGCCGTAATTAATTGGCGAAATATTTCATTATTCAACAAGAATTTCCTTTCTTTGTGGAGTTTTATCCCCGTAAGAGGAACAAAACTAAAAACATTAAATATTTATTATCATGAAAATCTCACACATTGAACATTTAGGCATTGCCGTAAAGAGCATTGAAGAAGCTCTTCCGTATTACGAAAACGTATTAGGGTTAAAATGCTACAACATTGAAACAGTTGAAGATCAAAAGGTAAGAACAGCCTTCCTGAAAGTTGGTGACGTTAAGATAGAATTATTGGAACCCACCAGTCCCGAAAGTACCATTGCAAAATTCATCGAAAAAATAACGGAAACGGTGGTATGCATCACTTAGCATTTGCCGTAGAAGACGGTGTAGCACATGCCTTGACTGATGCTGAAGCAGCCGGCATCCGACTCATTGACAAAGCTCCACGTAAAGGTGCTGAAGGCTTGAACATCGCCTTCCTCCACCCCAAATCCACACTGGGAGTGCTGACAGAGCTTTGCGAACATCCTTAATCGACAGAATAACAGCAATTGAAGATTAAGCATAGGATAAATTACCAGCTTATACCTCCCATGGCAAAGGCTGGCAGCAATCTATCTGTACAACGCTGATTTACCTTACTTACAACCTCTAAAAGTAACCTTTAAAATAATAAATCAATGAGTAACCAGCTTGAAAAAATCAAAGAGCTTATTGAACTTCGTGCTCAAGCTCGTTTAGGTGGTGGCGAAAAAGCTATAGAAAAACAACATGCCAAAGGCAAATATACGGCTCGCGAACGTATTGCCCAACTGCTGGATGAAGGCAGTTTCGAAGAAATGGACATGTTTGTGAAACACAGATGTACCAACTTTGGTCAAGATAAAAAACACTTTCTGGGCGACGGTGTAGTAACCGGCTGCGGAACTATCGAAGGACGACTGGTATATGTATTTGCACAAGACTTTACCGTATTCGGCGGATCTCTATCGGAAACCATGGCACAAAAAATCTGCAAGGTAATGGACATGGCCATGAAGATGGGTGCCCCTGTTATCGGTATCAACGACTCAGGTGGCGCACGTATCCAAGAGGGTATCAACGCACTGGCCGGATATGCAGAAATATTCCAGCGCAACATCATGGCCTCGGGAGTGATTCCACAAATATCCGGTATATTTGGCCCTTGCGCCGGCGGTGCTGTGTACTCACCAGCTCTTACAGACTTTACCCTAATGACAGAAGGCACTTCATACATGTTCCTCACCGGCCCGGCTGTAGTTAAGACAGTTACCGGCGAAGATGTATCTCAAGAAGATTTGGGAGGTGCCAGTGTACATGCTTCTAAATCAGGAGTAACCCATTTCACAGCCGAAACCGGTGAAGAAGGATTGGCTATTATCCGTAAATTACTGAGTTTTATTCCTCAAAATAATCTGGAAGAAGCTCCCATCGTAAACTGCACAGACCCCATCGACCGCTTGGAGGACTCTCTGAACGAAATCATTCCTGACAATCCGAACAAGCCGTATGATATGTACGAAGTAATCGGTGCCATCATAGACAACGGTGAATTCCTGGAAGTACAAAAAGACTATGCTAAGAACCTGATTATAGGCTTTGCCCGTATGAACGGCCAATCTGTAGGTATCGTAGCCAACCAACCCAAATATCTGGCAGGTGTATTGGACTGCAATGCTTCACGCAAAGGTGCCCGATTTGTACGTTTCTGTGATGCATTCAACATACCATTAGTAACATTGGTAGACGTACCAGGATTCCTTCCAGGTACCGGACAGGAATACAATGCCGTAATTCTACATGGTGCCAAACTGCTGTATGCCTACGGTGAAGCTACTGTACCTAAAGTTACAGTAACCTTACGTAAATCTTATGGTGGCTCTCATATTGTAATGAGCTGTAAGCAGCTGCGAGGAGATATCAACTATGCTTGGCCTACAGCAGAAATCGCTGTAATGGGTGGTGCTGGCGCTGTAGCCGTACTCTATGCCAAAGAAGCCAAAGCACATGAAAACCCGGCACAATTCCTGGCTGAGAAAGAAGCAGAGTATACTAAACTGTTTGCCAATCCGTATAATGCAGCCAAATATGGCTACATCGACGATGTGATTGAACCGCGAAACACACGTTTCCGCGTAATTCGCGCCCTACAGCAACTGCAAACCAAGAAGTTGACCAATCCTGCCAAGAAGCACGGAAATATTCCACTTTAACAGTGAATGGTGGCATCTGCTACAGATGCCACTGGGCACTATACGTTGAACGCTAAATACTAAAGAAATGTATAGAAAAAAAATAGGAATACTTATCGCGGCATTGGTAGCCTTGTGCGGCACAACTTCAGCACAAAGTGCCAGCAGCCTTTGCATCAACGAAGTGCTGGTAAAGAATCAAGATAATTTCCAGGATGACTACGGAAAACAAAATGCCTGGATTGAAATCTTCAATACTTCATTTGCCACCGTTGACATACGCAACTGCTACCTCACCAATGACAAACGCGTATTGGATAAAAAATTGTCGGCACCCGAACGTGCTGCCATGATGTATCCCATCCCCAAAGGTGATGTACTGACTAAAATTGCACCGAGGCAGCACTTACTCTTTTGGGCTGACAATGAACCGAAACGAGGCAACTTCCACCTGAATTTCAAACTAGATCCCGAAAAGGAAAACTGGATAGCACTGTATGATGCCAATGGCACTACACTACTGGATTCAATCACGGTGCCAGCCAACCTTCCGGTGGATTGCTCTTATGGTCTGAAAGTGGATGGTGTGAAAGAAAGCGGCTGGGCCATCATGGGGATGGAGGGACGCTACGTAACACCCAGTACCAACAACAAGACACTCGACTCTAACGAGAAAATAGACGGATTCAAAATGAAAGATCCATTGGGTGTAGGTATGGCTATTATGGCCATGTTGGTAGTGTTCTGTGGATTATTGCTATTGTTTGTTTCCTTCAAGATTATTGGCGGTATCGGTCTAAGCATCGTAAAGAAAAACGCTATGCGCTTCCACGGTATCGAAGATAAACAAGAAGCCAAAGAAAAAGCTATCGGTACAGAATCAGGCGAAGTGTTTGCAGCCATTGCCATGGCACTGCATGAATACCAGGATAATGTACATGACATAGAGGATACTATCCTAACTATCAACAAGGTGAAACGTAACTATTCTCCATGGAGTTCTAAGATTTATACGCTGCGCCAAACGCCGCATAAATAATTATAGTATTTAATACGAATAATCAATATGAAACAATATAAATATAAAATCAATGGTAATCTCTACAATGTTACAGTAAACGACGTAGAAGACAACATCGCACGAGTAGAGGTAAATGGTACTCCCTACAATGTGGAATTGGATAAACCCATCAAAACAGCAGCCAAACCTGTGGTACGACCTGCTGCTGCACCTAAGACTGCAACTGGCGCACCGGTGGTATCACGGCCTAGTGCAACCAGTAAAAATGCTGGTGTAAAATCTCCACTTCCTGGCGTAATTTTGGATATCAAAGTAAAAGAAGGAGATACCGTAAAGAAGGGTCAGGTAATCGTGATTTTGGAAGCCATGAAAATGGAAAACAATATCAATGCCGACCGCGACGGTAAAGTAACAGCTATTAAAGTTAACAAGGGTGACTCTGTACTAGAAGGTACAGACTTAATTATAATCGAATAAATTTATGGAAGAAGTTAGCTTTTTATCATTTATCGGTGACAACCTAGCCGACTTCTGGGGGTACACAGGGTTTGCAAACGCTACCTATCAGCACCTCATCATGATTTTGGTAGGTCTGTTCTTCTTGTTCCTGGCCATCAAGAAGAATTTTGAACCGATGCTGCTGATTCCCATCGGATTCGGTATTCTTATCGGTAACATCCCATTCAAAATTGACGCTGGTCTGGAAGTGGGTATTTATGAAGAAGGTTCTGTACTCAACATTTTATATCAAGGAGTAAAGACAGGATGGTATCCTCCACTGGTATTTTTAGGTATAGGTGCCATGACTGATTTTTCAGCTTTGATATCTAACCCCAAACTGATGTTAGTAGGTGCTGCTGCCCAATTTGGTATCTTCGGCGCCTATATGATAGCATTGGCTTTAGGATTTGAGCCTAATCAAGCTGCCGGAATTGCCATTATTGGTGGTGCTGATGGTCCTACTGCCATCTTCTTATCATCTAAATTAGCTCCGAACTTGATGGGTGCCATTGCAGTATCTGCCTACTCTTACATGGCACTGGTACCAATCATCCAGCCACCCATCATGCGTCTGCTTACTACCAAGAAAGAAAAACTGATTCGCATGAAACCGGCCCGCGCCGTGTCTCATACAGAGAAAATCATGTTCCCCATTATCGGTTTGCTACTCACCTGCTTCCTGGTTCCTTCAGGTCTGCCCCTGCTGGGTATGCTGTTCTTTGGCAACTTACTGAAGGAAAGTGGTGTTACTCGTCGATTAGCCGAAACTGCCAGCGGTCCGCTGACCGATGCTATCACCATCTTACTGGGAGTTACGGTAGGTGCCTCTACACAAGCATCTGAATTTTTGACGATGAATACTATCTTCATCTTCTTCTTGGGATTCTGTGCTTTCATCATAGCTAGTGCATCGGGGGTACTCTTTGTGAAGTTCTTCAATCTGTTCCTGAGAAAAGATAATAAGATTAACCCGCTAATCGGTAATGCAGGTGTATCGGCTGTACCGATGTCGGCTCGTATTTCACAGAATGTAGGTTTGGAATATGACCCGACCAACTATCTGTTGATGCATGCAATGGGTCCTAATGTCGCTGGAGTTATCGGCTCTGCAGTAGCAGCCGGTGTATTACTGGGATTCTTAATCTAACAGTCAACTAGCGATATAGTATAAAAAATAGGATGGAGGTATGATATCTCCATCCTATTTTTTATATACTACCCAACAATCGAGTAGGAGGAAACGAAGCAGTTTTCTTCCTACTTTCGTTTTCCGACCTCTCACACCACCGTAC
>Jeb_p2__coassemble_1809_pt1 | contig 10283 bp, 8 predicted proteins | sample Jeb_p2__metabat2_high_PE_023 | metagenome-assembled genome bin Jeb_p2 | reverse complement strand
ATATTCAGCATTTGCTGCAAGGGGATGCGGGAAAGTATCACTTTTTTGGCACTCGACGACGCATGAAGCAGGTGCAGTTTCCCTTTCTTATAGCAGGCAATTCCCAGATGGCTAATGTCTAATCCTGCTATGTTGGTAGTAATGGCTATAATATCCCCATCCTTTATCCAAGGAAATCCGTCCGCGGCTAGTTTTTCTTTAGGAACGTAACGGATTTCTTTTTCAGACAAACCTTTTTCGATTTTCTTCATTCGTGCCACGTTTTGCGGAGAGTGAGCCAACTGCTTGTATCGTTCCGGATGTGAACTCATATAAGAAATCTGAGTCTTTGTTTTGTATGGGCTGTGTTCGCTGCTGACATCCGTTAAAAATCCTAGTCTGATGCCATTCTCTATCCAATCAGTGATATAATGCAGTCTGGAAGTGTACCCGTCAATGATACCGTTTCGGTAGCGTATTTTTTGGAGAGTGTTAGCAAAATCGTTTTTATGCATATGTTTGTGGTGCGCTTCCGCAAGCGTCATGGCTAAAACATACTCTACAAATGTGGTACAGTCTACCTCATCGCAATTAATGATTAATCTTTCTTGGGTAGTATCGTTATCTAGTGTATGAGCTACATACGGAATACCTAAAAACGCCCACGCATTATCCAATAATGAGTGAGCGTTATCTTGAGCCGTGGCCGGCAAAGAAACGGCAAGAGTAAAAACATATACTCCCAAAGATTTTATAAAATTCTTGTGAAACCCCATCGTAATTATTCGCTGTGGTTAGTAAGTGAAGTTATTCTGCCGAAAGAATCTCTTCGCGCAACCATTTCTCCAGTTCGTCTGTCCACTGACGTTTGTAGGGAAATGTATCTCTAAAACCCCACCCATGCCCACCTATGGGATAGACATGAAGACTAGCAGGAATTTGATGCAGCAGTAGAGCTGAATAATAATTAATGGCGTTGGCAGGGGGTACAGTTTTATCATCGGAAGAAAGTGTGATAAATGCAGGAGGAGTCTGGCTGTTTACTTGCATTTCTAGAGAATATTTTTTTACCAGCTCATCGGTAGATTGGCTACCTAATAGATTTTTTTTGGAACCGCCATGTGTTTGTTCTGTCATGGTGATGACCGGATATAGTAGAATTTGGAAATCAGGTCGTGTTTCTTTACTGGAATATAAAGTAGCCAGTGAAGCAGCCAGGTGTCCGCCGGCGGAAGCCCCCATAATGCCTATACATTGCGGATTTACTTTCCATTCACTGGCATGTTTCCGCACCAATCGAATGGCTTGTTCTGCATCAGTGATAGGGACTGTATGATGTCCATTGGGCATTCTGTATTTAAGAACGATGTATGTAATGCCTTGAGAATTGAACCATTGTGCCATATCATGTCCTTCGTGGTTCATGGCTAAACGTGCATACCCTCCCCCTGGGCACATAATAATGGCTTTTCCGTTCGGTTTGGAAGCCGGATAGACATAAATGGAAGGGTGAGTGACGTTGGCCACCCTCCCTCCAAAGAGATCTTCCTGTTTTCCTGTCAGTCCATTTGAATTTGGCATTTTCTCTGGCCAAAGAGGCAGTTCAATAGGCTCTTGCGCCCATAAAACAGTTACTAGCATAAGTAATGCTGTAGTGAAAATCTTTCTCATATTTATTTTCTAATATACTTGGATTAGATATTTTTGTCGTTTTTGTATAGGGATGCTTTGACGAAATAGAGAATCAGTAAAGCATAAGCGCCCAGAGCCAATACTTCAGACCATACATTATTCAGCCATGCATCGTTGATTAAGTTGATACCTCCAAATCGCATGGCAGCACTTACCACTCCCATCAATGCTCCTCCTGCAATGAAACCGGATGCCAGCAGAGTGCCTTTTTCTCCACGTTCGGCGTTAAGTGCCGCATCTTTGCTACGGGTGGTTACATACCAGTTAATAGCGCCACCTACTACCAAAGGTACATTTAACTGAAGGGGAATGAACATTCCGAGAGCAAATGCCAGAGCAGGAATTTTACAGAAAGTAAGTAAGATGGCCAGTACAGCTCCGATGCCATAAAGCAGCCACGGAGCATCTACACCGCTCATCAAAGGCTTAATCAGATGAGCCATAGCGTTTGCTTGTGGCGCAGCCAAGTCACCACTGGTAAATCCATACGTCTTATTGAGTATGATCATGACTCCACCCACTGTAGCAGCTGATACGATGGTGCCTAAGAATTTCCAGATTTCCTGATTGCGTGGAGTAGTTCCCAACCAATAACCTATTTTTAAATCAGTTATAAATCCGCCGGCCATAGAAAGGGCTGTACATACTACACCTCCCATAATTAAAGCTGCGACCATACCTCCGGGACCTTTCAAGCCTACAGCTACCATTACAACAGAGGCTAGGATCAACGTCATCAGTGTCATTCCCGATACAGGATTAGTGCCTACTATAGCTATGGCGTTGGCCGCTACAGTTGTAAACAGGAAAGTGATGCCTGCCACTAATAAAATGGCTACAATAGTGTGCAACCAATTGCCCTGCATTACATCAAAATAGAAGAATAACGACACTATCGCGATGGTCAAGACAGCTCCTACGGCAATGATTTTCATGGAAATATCACGCTGAGTGCGTATTACTTGTTTGGAATCTGTAGATTTACCACCCATTTCCTTGGCTGCCAATCCTACGGCACTTTTAATAATTCCCCACGATTTGATAATGCCTATAATACCAGCCATGGCAATACCGCCAATACCAATATTTTTGGCATAGTAGTCAAAAATTTGCTCAGGCAACATGCTGCCTACAGTAGCGGTAATTTCCGGATTCCATTCATTCAGCACAGCATCGCCCCAGATAAGTGAAATGCCGGGAATGATAATCCACCAGACAACCAATGAACCTGCACAAATGATGGCCGCGTATTTCAGTCCGACGATATACCCCAATCCCAATACGGCAGCACCTGTATTTACTTTAAATACAAGTTTGGCTTTATCGGCCAATACTTCTCCATAATGACATACGCGCGTTGTGAAATTTTCGTTCCACCATCCGAATGTAGCTACAATGAAATCATATAAACCACCAATGATACCAGCCACCAGTAAGGGCTTGGCCTGACTGCCGCCTTTTTCACCTGATATCAATACCTGTGTAGTGGCTGTGGCTTCCGGGAAGGGGTATTTCCCATGCATATCACTTACAAAATATTTTCGGAAAGGAATAAGGAACAAAATTCCCAATACTCCACCAAGCAGGGAGCTGATGAACACTTGGGTAAAGGTTACCGTAATTTCTTCCGGATAACTTTCCTGTAGGATGTAGAGTGCCGGTAGAGTAAAGATTGCACCTGCTACGATGACACCAGAACTGGCACCTATGGACTGAATAATTACATTTTCTCCTAAAGCATTTTTCCTTTTAGCAGCTCCTGATATGCCGACGGCAATGATAGCGATGGGGATAGCCGCTTCAAATACTTGCCCCACCTTTAGGCCTAGATAGGCCGCTGCTGCGGAAAAGAGGATGGCCATGCCTATTCCCCAAAGTACGGACCAGAGATTCACTTCCGGATAGGTTTTTTCCGGTTTCATCAAGGGGGTATATTTCTCCCCGGGTTTTAATTCTCGGAAAGCATTTTCCGGTAGTCCTGCAGGTTTTCCTGTTTCTTGTTCCATAATGTAAGAATGATCTGCTTGTGAATTATTGTTTTTTCTCTGTCGTCATATTTCCTTCTACATAGATTCTCATCATCTCGGTTTTGGCATTTGTTCGAATTGTGATGGATTTCTTAAAATGTCCCGGATATTTTCCTGTGCCGTTATAGGTGATTTTAATTGTTCCTTTTTTCCCAGGCATAACGGGTTCTTGCGTATATTCAGGAACGGTACATCCACAAGACGCAATGGCTTGGTGGATAACAAGTGGTGCATCTCCTACATTCGTAAAGGTAAATACGCAACTCACAATCGGGTCCTTTTCAGAAAACGTTCCGAAGTTGTGCGTTGTCTTGTCAAACTTAAGGTCTGCCTTACTTTGTGCCCACGCACATCCTAAACTCAATACAAGCATACACATATAACATGCAAGTCTTTTTTTCATTGTCATTTGTTTTTTAGTTGTTTACTATAATTTTATTTATTCGCAAAGTTAACCTTTTTTTTATGAATAACAGTTGTAGCTAATGCGAAATAGTATTAAATGCACATGTTGTGTGATTTTTATCTATATTTGCAGTATGAATAATGAGGCAATACATATAAAGAATCTGACTATCGGTTATTCCGCAAAAGGGAAGAAGAGAATTGTAGCCGATCATATTTCTGCAGTGATAAAATCCGGTGAATTGACTTGTTTGCTGGGTGCCAATGGTGTAGGTAAGTCTACCCTGTTGCGTACGTTGTCGGCCTTTCAGCCGAAGATGGGTGGGGCAGTATATATTGATGGAAAAGAAATCAGTGAATATAATGACAGGCAGTTGTCAAAAGTGGTGAGCGTGGTGCTGACAGAAAAATGTGATCTCTACAATATGACAGTTGCTGAACTGGTAGGCTTGGGACGTACTCCTTATACCAGTTTTTGGGGAGGTTTGTCTGCTGATGATGAAAAAGTGGTGTGGCAGGCCATGAAGCAAGTTGGGGTAGCTCACTTGGCGGGTCGGATGGCCCATACCCTAAGTGATGGTGAACGCCAGAAAGCGATGATTGCAAAAGCGCTGGCTCAGGAGACTCCTGTGATTTTTTTGGATGAACCTACCGCTTTTCTGGATTTTCCGAGCAAAGTGGAAATATTACTTCTGCTGCATCAGTTGAGCCGTGAAACTCAAAAGACGATATTCCTTTCTACTCATGATGTGGAACTAGCTTTGCAGATAGCTGATAAGATTTGGTTGATGGATGGTATTGAAGGAGTGCATATCGGTACACCGGAAGATTTAGCCTTGAGTGGTGATTTGGAAAAGTTCTTTTCTGGAGGAAGTGTTGTTTTTGAACCTCATACGGGTCTATTTAGAGTTAATCATAGTTGTCACAAACGAGTGGGTCTTTATGGAAAGAATACCTGTCGGTGTGCAATGGTTCGCAAGGCTCTTTCCAGAGTAGGGATAGAGGCAGTCCATACCGATGGACAAACAATAGCCGTTGAAGTAGAAGATGACTGTTTCATGCTTTATCTTCCAGGAGTAGGCAAGAGGCGCCTGTCTACGATTGAAGAATTGTTAGCTGCATTGACTCGGACATAGTATAGTCGGAATGTCATACTTAAATAAAGAAAAATAAAATTTTCTTTTCTTATTTCGGTCGATTGCACTATCTTTGCCATCGAATTGGTTCCGGATGAACAATTCTGTCATCAGGATTAAAAGGGAATCGGGTGAAAATCCCGGACAGTCCCGCTGCTGTGAAGCTCCGTTAATATCATGAAAAACAACCTTTGCCACTGATATGCCTTAAATTTATATCGGGAAGGCTTCAAGATTAGGAGTCAGTCAGAAGACCTGCCATTCGTATGCTTTTGTCTTTTTTCGTGGGTATAGAAAAGACAATACAAATAAAAAAGTTGAAGAAAGAATAAAAGAAGGCTTGCTTTGCTCTTGGGTATACCTTATTTATTAAGGCTGTGAATCGTCTTGATGATAGGGTGTAGCGATGGTTGCAGACAAGGCATTCCTTCTGCAAATATAAGAAAGATGATAAAAAAAGTATTAATTGCCAACAGAGGTGAGATAGCTGTTCGTGTGATGCGCTCTTGCCGAGAGATGGGAATTGCGAGTGTGGCAGTTTTTTCAGAAGCCGATCGTACATCACATCATGTGTCGTATGCCGACGAAGCCTATCTGATAGGCCCGGCTGCTACAAAAGATAGTTATTTAAATATAGATAAGGTGATAGCTGTGGCTAAACGCTGCCATGCTGATGCTATACATCCAGGATATGGTTTCCTGTCGGAAAATGCAGATTTTGCCCGTCGCTGCCAACAAGAGGGTATTATATTTATTGGTCCGTCGGCAGAAACAATGGAGTCCATGGGAGATAAAATTGCTGCACGGAAGCGTATGATAGCTGCTGGCGTACCGGTGGTTCCTGGTACAGAACAGCCTTTAAAAAGTGCAGAGGAAGCAGTTCGGATATGTAATGAAATTGGCTATCCTGTGATGCTGAAGGCTTCTATGGGCGGTGGCGGAAAAGGTATGCGCCTGATTCATAGTGAAGCAGAGGTAGCAGAGGCTTATAATACGGCGCGCTCAGAGTCTATGTCTTCGTTCGGCGATGATACGGTATATCTGGAAAAGTTTGTAGAAGAACCGCATCATATCGAGTTTCAGATATTGGGAGATAACCACGGTAATGTCATTCATCTGTTCGACCGTGAGTGCAGTGTGCAAAGACGAAATCAGAAAATAGTAGAAGAGAGTCCTTCTCCGTTCTTGACACCTGAACTTCGGAAAGAAATGGGTGAAAAAGCGGTGGCTGCCGCAAAAGCTGTGAATTATTCGGGTGCCGGTACCATTGAATTTTTGGTAGATAAGAATCGCCATTTCTACTTTTTGGAAATGAATACTCGTCTACAGGTAGAACATCCTATTACTGAGGAAGTGGTGGGCGTAGATTTGGTGAAGGAACAGATACGTATTGCCAATGATGAGCCTCTTCATCTAAAGCAAGAAGATTTATACCAGCGTGGACATGCTATCGAGTGTAGAATTTGTGCTGAAGATACGGAGAATAACTTTATGCCATCACCTGGTATCATTAAGCAGCTTACAGAGCCTAATGGTATTGGTGTACGTATAGATAGCTATGTGTATGAAGGTTATGAGATACCTATTTATTACGACCCGATGATTGGTAAATTGATTGTTTGGGCCACTACGCGGCAGTATGCTATCGAGCGTATGCGCAGAGTGTTGTATGAATACAAGATTACGGGATTGAAAAACAACCTCGCTTATCTGAAGCGCATTATGCATGTTCCAGATTTCGTAAAGGGAGAATACAATACACTCTTCATTGAAAAAAATGCCAGAATGTTGGTGCGTTCTAATGCAGGAAATGAAGAACTGGAAAACATTGCTATGATTGCTGCCTATATGGATTACCTTGTGAACTTGGAAGAAAATTCGGCTACGCAACTTCCAGACGCTCGGCCTATCAGTCGCTGGCGTGAATTCGGTTTGCAAAAAGGTGTGTTGAGAATTTGATTATTAACGGCTTAAACTTTGAATACGGATATGGAAATTCATATTGGAGAACGTGTGGCTGATGTAACATTAGTCAGTAAGGATGGAAACAGGGTGCAGCTTATGGTAGATGGCAAGCCGTATGAGGTGGATATTGTGATGGCGGAAAATGGCAGTTGCTCCATTCTGCATGACGGTATTTCATTCAATGCAGGTTTGGTGCGTGGTGAAGGAGGCAAGAACTATGATGTTAGCATGTTTAACCGTTCCTTTCATGTAGATATTATAGATACACAGGCTAAATATTTACATATGAGAAAGGGGGCAGAAGAAAAGCAAGAGGATAAAATAATAGCTCCTATGCCTGGTAAGGTGGTAAGTGTTCCGGTTAACGTAGGCGACAGACTGGCTGCAGGTGATATTGTGGTGGTGCTGGAAGCTATGAAGATGCAAAGTAATTATAAAGTGAACGCTGACTGTGTGGTACGAAGTATTCTGGTAGCTGCCGGAGATTCTGTCAATGCCAATCAAGTATTGGTGGAACTGGATTTGTTGCCGCAAGAAGATTGATAAACTAGGATAAATAATTATAAGAAATGACTCGAGAAGATATATACCAGCAATATGAAGAGCTGGATAAGCGTGCCTCTTTAGGTGGGGGACTTGATAAAATTGAAAAGCAGCATCTTTCAGGAAGGATGACTGCTCGCGAGCGTATCGATATGTTACTGGATAAAGGTACGTTCAATGAACTGGATAAGTTTGTGAATCATCGCTGCAATAACTTTGGCATGGAGAAGAAACAAATTCCAGGTGATGGTATGGTTACCGGTTACGGTAAAATCGATGGCCGTCTGGTCTTTGTGTATGCTTATGACTTTACTGCTCATGGAGGCTCACTGAGCGAAACCAATGCAGCTAAAATCGTAAAAGTGCAAGAATTGGCATTGCAGAACGGTGCTCCTATTATTGCTTTGAATGATTCCGGCGGTGCGCGTATCCAAGAGGGTGTAAGCAGTTTGGAAGGCTATGCTAGTATTTTTTATCAGAATACCATTGCTTCGGGAGTAATTCCGCAGATTTCGGCAATTTTGGGTCCTTGTGCCGGTGGTGCATGTTATTCTCCGGCTCTGACAGACTTTATTTTTATGGTAAAGGAGCAGAGTCATATGTTTATCACAGGGCCGGATGTGGTAAAAACAGTGACCAATGAAGTGGTAGATAAGGAAGAATTAGGAGGCGCTTACACGCACAGCAGCAAGAGTGGTGTTACTCATTTTATGTGTAACAATGAAGAGGAAACCTTGATGAGCATCCGTGAATTACTGAGTTTCTTGCCTTCAAATAATATGGAAGATGCTCCGTTTGCGCCCTGTACGGATGATATCCATCGCCAGACAGAATCTTTGCAAACTATCATTCCGGAAGATCCGAATATGCCTTATGATATCAAGGATATTATAGAGCCTGTATTGGATAATCAATACTTCTTTGAGGTTATGCCTCATTTTGCCAAGAATGTAGTAATTGGTTTCGGACGTTTGAACGGACGTTCTGTAGGTATTGTAGCTAATCAGCCTGCCTATCTGGCCGGTGTGCTTGATATTGATGCTTCTGATAAGGCTGCCCGCTTTATCCGTTTTTGCGATTGCTTCAATATTCCTTTGATTACTTTTGAAGATGTTCCTGGATTCTTGCCGGGTACTATGCAAGAACATAATGGCATTATTCGTCATGGCGCAAAAATAGTTTATGCCTATGCTGAGGCAACAGTTCCTAAGATTACGCTGATTACCCGTAAGGCTTATGGTGGGGCTTATATTGTTATGTCCAGCAAGCCTACCGGAGCTGATGTAAACCTAGCTTATCCGCAGGCACAGATTGCGGTAATGGGCGCTGAGGGTGCTGTTAACATTCTCTACAGAAAGTCTTCGGATGAAGAGAAGAAGGAAATTATTCGTGAATACGAAGAGAAATTCTCTAATCCTTATCGTGCAGCTGAACGTGGCTATGTAGATGATATTATCATGCCGCGCAATACACGTTTTAAGTTGGTACAAGCTTTGGAAATGGCTCATAACAAGAATAAAAGCAATCCTCCTAAAAAGCATGGCAATATGCCGTTATAAAGTTGCGTGAGCATCATGCAATTGGCTAAAAAGGCCGTCCTCATAGATTTTTTCTATAGGGACGGCTTTTTTTTTGTAATAGATGGTGTTCTTCAATAACATCTTATAGTTATATTCCATATTATTGTATTATGTATGATAATAAGTTGTTTCATATCATTTTATATATGATAATTATTTATCTGTGAAATAGTGCTTTATAACATGTAAAATAGTAAATTTATAAATTGTATATGAGAAAAAACTATTCTATATTTGCATCGCATAACATAAAGACAAATTGCATTTATGAAAAATACGAATATACCATTGGCCAATAACCACATTTCTGTAGATTGTGTGGTGATTGGTTTTGATGGTGAACAAATAAGGGTTTTGCTGATAAAACGCATGGGGGAAGAAGAAGGTGAAATCTTTCATGATATGAAGCTTCCTGGAAGTTTGATTTATATGGACGAGGATTTGGATGAGGCTGCCGCACGCGTATTAAATGAATTAACTGGTCTGAAAAATGTAAATCTGGTACAGTTTAAGGCTTTTGGTTCAAAAGACCGTACTAAGAACCCTAAGGATGTACATTGGCTGGAACGGGCTCAATTAGCCAAGGTAGAACGCATTGTTACGGTGGCTTACTTGTCGTTAGTGAAGATTGACCGCACTTTAAATCGTAATTTGGATTCTTTTCAGGCTTGCTGGGTAGCTTTGTCGGATATCAAGTCTTTGGCATTTGACCATAATCTAATTATATGCGAAGCTGTAAGTTATATTCGGCAATATGTAGAAACGAATCCTGCTGCATTGTTTGATTTGCTTCCTCGCAAGTTTACGGCAGCCCAATTCCGTATTTTATATGAACTTATTTATGGTAAATCCATCGATGTGAGGAATTTTCATAAGAAAATATCCCAGCTGGAGTACGTAGTTCCTTTGGAAGAAAAAGAACAAGGGGTAGCTCATAGAGCAGCACGTTATTACCG
>Jeb_p2__coassemble_1787_pt1 | contig 10409 bp, 8 predicted proteins | sample Jeb_p2__metabat2_high_PE_023 | metagenome-assembled genome bin Jeb_p2 | reverse complement strand
TAAAAAGTAGATACGCCAATCCCAGTACCGCTACTACCGCTACCAGATATACCCAATGCGCCAACACCGTATCCGGAACCAGATAGATAAATACCAGCGATACCGCCAACTGCACCGCCATGTACAGCGCAGTCACCTTTACATGACCGATTTTCAGTTCATTCGCCATCAGCTGATACGCGTGCTTCCGGTGTGCTTCCCCCAGATTCTCATGCAGCATGATGCGGTGTACAATGGTGAGGCACGCATCCACCCCATACACCACCAGCAGCAAGAGGTACGTCACATCCTGCGTCTTCACAATCACACTGCCCAGGATGAACAGCAAGATAAACGCCATGCCGATAGACCCCACATCCCCGGCAAAGCATTTCGCCTTTCCTTTCGGGCGGAAGTTGAAGAAGCAGAACACCAACACACTCAGCACAGCCACGATAATCAACGACGGCTCCACAAAAGACCCCTCCTTGTTGAGCAACATCAGCGGCACCAATACCGCCAGCGAATACCCCGCCGTGATACCGTTGATACCATCCATAAAATTATACACATTCGTGATGCCCACATATACGATGAGCGCCAGCACTACCACCCACCACATGCTCCAATGCAAGATGTCCAGCTGGTAGAAAGCCAATCCAGCCGCCACAAACTGCACCACCAGACGCAGCGAATCCGGCAAGCTATGAATATCGTCCACAAAGCTGATACCCGCTACCAGCGTCAGCCCCGCCAGAAACCACGGATAAGCAAAGCCGAAGAAAGCCGCTCCCATCCACATGCCGATGAGGAAGATAATCCCTCCGCCACGCAACACAATGCTGCTGTGCGAACTCCGTTCGTTCGGCTTATCAATGATGTTACACTTGTCCGCTATGCGGAAATAAAAAAGCTCTGCTACAAACAGCAGAGCCAACATAAGTACATAAGTTATGTTCTGATCCATAATAATCAATGATTACTAAAACTTTGAATCGTATGTGTCAATCCCTCTTTAGCCGATACCGGCATCTTTTTCAAGCCAAGAGCTTTCTTTATCTTCGCATTGCTCACCACATAATTTTCTGTCAGTTTCTGCATACGGAAAGGATTCAGCGGCAGATGCAACCAACCACCAACTTTCGCTACTCCATTCATCAAACCTCTAGGAATGCGCCAGATATGAGCTTCCTTTCCCAATGCAGCACAGATAACTTCAATCAGTTCGTTGGAGATAACGCTTCATCATCCGCCATGTGATAGATACCACTGGTCACCTGCTTGGTCAGCAAGCCTTCAATGACCGTACACAAGTTCTGCACACTGGTGAACGAACGACGGTTCTCAAAGGCACCCAACGGCCAAGGAATCCCTTTACTTACCACTCCGTACAATAAATTCAAATTCCCCTTATTGCCTGGACCGTGAATCATACAAGGACGCATGATATACACCTGTTTCTCCGGATACAGTGAGCTATCACCAAAAGCATGGAACGGATTCTTCAATGCTTCCGGGGCAAACTTCTCAATGATATAGTTTTCAGCTTTAATCTTGCTTTCTCCATAAGGCCCTACCGGAGTAGGCACACACTCTTCTGTGAGTATGTCTCCCTGCACATAATCGGCAGCACTCTTCACCGTAGAGAAGAAAATAAATTTTTTAGTATGCTCCTTGGATAAGAACCAGTCGAAGATACGTTGAGTCAAGCCCGTATTCACTTTGAAATAAATATCTGCAGCACTCTTGTTTTTGGTGTCATGCGCCTTACCGGCCAAGTGAATAATCGCATCGATGGCTGGCATATCTTTTTCCAAATCATCCCAAGAGAAAGTTTTTACAACTCCCTCTTTCTCAGGAGAAACAATGTCCAAACCATAGATTTTGTGCTCTTTGCATAAGGCACTGACAAGGTTGGAACCCACAAAACCGTGGATTCCTGTAATAAGTATATTCATAAGTACAGCAGATTTTATTTCAACAACTGATTAATCAAGTCTACATATTTACGAGTAACAATTTCTTTCGTATACCCTTCTTGAATGGTCTTTTCACCCTTAGCACCCATGGAGCGAAGTTCTTCTCGAGTAACAGAAGACAACCACTGTGCCATTTCATCCGTCTTCTTCTCCACATCATGCTCGTACACTAACTTGGCACAACCTACCGGCTCCAAAAAATTTACAATCGGCGTATTCTTGCCCGAACCAATCAATAATGCTCTGCCACACGCCATAATGGTATATACCTTCGATGGGAAACCTTGTCCTTCCATCTGCGGAGTCATGAAAATAAATTGCACATCGCTATATGCCAAGATAGCCGGCATCAGATTTCTAGGTTGATAAGGCAATACGTGAAGTTTGTCTAACTGGAGTTCTTTCTTTTTGTCTTCCACATACGACTTCATCACACCTTCGCCAATCACAAAATACTCCACGTTCAACCCCTTCGTCTTTTCTGCCAACTTAATCAAGGGTTCCCAATCTTGAGCAAAACCAATATTTCCGGCATAAAGCAACTTGATACTATCTGTATCCGGAAACAAAGACTTATCCAATACATCAGTAGAGACCCCCGAACGATACAAATCCGTATCTACAAAGTTGGGAATAATATGAAGCTTGCTCTTATCTTCAAAACGGTCTACAATCGTATCGTAAAACACTCGGTCAATAGTAGTGACCGCATCACTGCCATTGTAGACTTTATGCTCCATTTTGCTTAGAATCTTGAAGACGGCACCTTCCTTTTTACCCAAGATGTCCGGATAAATTTCCTGTACGTTATATACGACCTTACATCCTTTGATTTTAGCTAGCCACTGATTCAGGCGTCCGATAGTTAAAGGAGGTGACGGCGAAAGGATTACATCAATATTCTTGATACTCAATCCAACAAACAATGAAACAATGTGCCAATAGACAAAGCCTATTAAACGTAACAATGTACTTTTAAACTTCTTTTGAGGAACGTGATACACCGGAATACCCTTATATACACTTTTCTTAAACAATCCCCAAATACCCCATTTCAAGGGTTGTTCTTTCAATTGTTCCTTCACCAGATTAAAATGCGGTGTAGTGGATAAAACCACTACCTCATAGCCTGCCCGCTTAAATGCCAATGCTATATCATTGTATAAATAAGCAGTAGATACACCATCCGGACTGAAAATCAGTGAATGAATCAAAATCTTCTTCTTGTTATTCTCCATTATTATGATGTTATTAATGATTTCAAAGAACTAAATAAGTAGTTCCGTCCAATGGAGTTGAACCATTCCTTTTTCTCAAAAGGCTCATACCGGAGTAGACGGAAAAAGAGAAGTCCCTGTTCGGGTAGGGACATAACAAGTTGGGGAACCGCCTTCCGGAGATTCCCTCAGTTTGAGTTTTCTAAAAAATCAGATGATTAAAGTATAGAATCGGCACATTCCCAGCCGTCCACCGTGCCGGTTGCCGACGAGAAGTTCACCCCGATCAGATGCACCTGGCGGCTGTCGCTCAGGTACGGGCGGGCATACCCTTTCTCCTGTATCTGCCGTAAGGCCTGCGCAGCCGTGCCGTCCAGCTTGAACTCGAAGATATAGACATATTTCGGAGTCTCTACCACGCAGTCCACCCTTCCTTCGCTCTGCTCCATCTCCAAATGCACCGTATACACGCTCATCAGGCGAAGCAACAGGTAGAAGGTATACTGGAAATAACGTTCCTTCTCACGCTCATTCTCCTTGCGGCGGGCTGTATAAGGGATACTCGCCAAAAAGGAAGTCAGCAAAGTGCGGAACTTTTCGGTTTCACCCCGCTTCAAGGCAACTATAGTCCGTTTAGTCCAAGAATCGGCTGATTCATTGTTCTGAAAATAATTGGCAGCTACCATTGTCAGGAAACCGCTCTTCACTTCATTGTTCGGAAAATCCAGCAGAAACATATCAATGTCACGGTCGTAATCCTTAATGGTAAGGTAGCCGCTCTGGTAAATCATCGGCAGCGGGTATTCCGTATCCGCCTTGTAGTTCACAAACTCGTCCAGCGAATAGTATTTGCCCGTCAGCTTGTCGATACCCTCATTGAAATGATTCATCAGGCGAATCAGGTAGGTCGGTGTGCCCGAGAAAAACCAGTAATCACAAATATCATGCGAATCAAAGGCATTCAGCACACTGAACGGATTATAAATATCCATCATTCTCTTGCCGAAATGATAACCGTCGTACCGCTGCTTCAACTGCTGACGCATTTCTTCTTCCGTGCAGCCTTCCACTGCTGCCATTTCACAAATCGGTCCGGCAAATATGCGGTGCAGCTCCTCTTCCGTAATGCCGCAAAGCGTCTCGTACTTATCGTACATACTGATGTCTTTCGGCTGGTTGAAACCACTGAACACGCTCACCTGCGAAAACTTCGTCACACCCGTCAGAAACACGAACCGCAGATACTCATCCGCCTGCTTAAACACCGAATAGAAAGCCTTCAGTGTTTCCCGGTTCGTAGCCAGTAGCTCCGAATCCCGCTCCAGCACATCCAGCAAGGGTTTATCGTACTCGTCCACCAGTACCACCACTCTCCTGCCGCTGCGCTCGCTGGCTGCCTGTAGAATCTTCTCAAAGCGGGAAGCCAAATTGAAATCCACCCCCGGAAGAATGTCATATTCCTGCTCCCAATCTGACAGATACCCCTTGATTTTTGCCTCCAACGCTCCGGGTATCGTAAAGTTCACCCCGTTGAAGTCGAAATGAAACACCCTATGCACCGCCCATTCCTGCTCCAGTGCCGCTATCTTCAGGCCGGCAAACAACTCTTTCCGCCCCTCGAAATAGGCTTTCAGGGTGGAAAGCAGCAGGCTCTTGCCAAAACGACGCGGACGGCTCAGGAAATACACCTTCCCCTCCGTAGCCAGCGAGTACACCATGTCGGTCTTGTCCACATAGACAAAACCATCCTTGATTATCTGTTCAAAAGTCTGTATGCCAATCGGGTATTTCATACGCCTCCTCTGTTTTTATCGGTTTTCTTACAAAGGAACGGGCATGCCGCGCAGAATCAGCATCCTTGCGCAGCATACCATTCCTTTACAAAGTTGACAATTCTTTCCGAAATAAACAAATCGGCGGGCGGAAAATTACTCCCCTTTTCTCCACACCATCTTGTTCACCACGCCGGTGTAGCTCTGGATGAGTTTCACCACCTTGGTAGATACGATTTCGTCGGTGTAGGTCGGTACGGGCAGGCCGTTGTCGCCGTTCTTGCACATCTCCACCGCCACGTCTACCGCTTGCAGCAGGTCGTGCGTGTTGATGCCGGCCAGGATGAAGGCGCCCTTGTCCAACGCTTCCGGACGCTCGGTAGAGGTACGGATGCAGACTGCCGGGAAGCTGTGGCCCACGCTGGTAAAGAACGAGCTTTCTTCGGGCAGCGTACCGCTATCCGATACCACGGCAAAGGCATTCATCTGCAGGCAGTTGTAGTCGTGGAAACCGAGGGGTTCCTGACGCATCACGCGCGGGTCGAGCTGGAAGCCGCTCTTCTCCAGACGGTTGCGGCTGCGCGGATGGCAACTGTACAGAATCGGCATGTCGTATTTCTCGGCCATGGCGTTGATGGCGGTAAACAGGCTGTTGAAGTTTTTCTCTGTATCGATGTTCTCTTCGCGGTGGGCAGAGAGCAGGATGTACTTGCCTTTTTCCAGACCCAGACGCTTGTGCACGTCGCTGGCTTCGATCTCGGCCAGGTTCTCGTGCAGCACCTCGGCCATCGGACTGCCGCTCACGTAGGTGCGCTGCGGAGCCACGCTGCTGGCGTTCAGGTAACGGCGGGCGTGCTCGCTGTAACAGATGTTTACATCGCTGATGATGTCCACGATGCGGCGGTTGGTCTCTTCGGGCAGACACTCGTCGAAGCAGCGGTTACCGGCTTCCATGTGGAAGATGGGGATGTGCAGACGCTTGGCACCGATGACCGACAGGCAGGAGTTGGTATCACCCAGCACCAGTACGGCATCCGGCTTGATTTCCACCATCAGCTTGTAGCTCTTGTCGATGATGTTGCCCATCGTTGCGCCCAGGTCATCGCCCACGGCATCCAGATACACTTCGGGGTCGGCCAGCTTCAGGTCCTTGAAGAAGACTCCGTTCAGGTTGTAGTCGTAGTTCTGGCCCGTGTGTGCCAGTACCACGTCAAAATATTTTCTACATTTATTGATTACGGCCGCCAGGCGGATAATCTCCGGACGCGTGCCTACGATAATCAATAATTTTAACTTTCCGTTGTTCTTAAAACTTGCCATTGTTTAGCGATTTAAAAGATTATTCCGTCACCGGATCAAAGAAGGTATCCGGTCTTTCCGGGTTAAAGATTTCGTTACAATACATCACCGTCACCAAGTCCTGGGTATCGCTCAGGTTGATGATGTTGTGCGTATAGCCGGGCAGCATGATGACGCTCTGAATCTGGTCACCGCTTACCTCATACTCCAGAATTTCTCCGTCCGGGTCGTTCTCGTTGCGCTGCTGTATCAGGCCGTGTCCGCTCACCACGATAAACTGTTCCCACTTGGTGTGGTGCCAGTGCTGTCCCTTGGTGATGCCCGGCTTGCTGATGTTGATGCTCACCTGGCCGCAGTTCAGCGTGTGTACCAGTTCGGTGAAGCTGCCGCGGGCATCCACGTTCATCTTCAGGGGGAACACCGCCTTCTCTTTCGGCAGGTAGCTGAGGTACGTGCTGTACAGTTTCTTCGCAAAGCTGCCTGCCGGGATTTCCGGAATCAGGATGGTTTTGGGCATATCCACAAACTGCTGCAGCAGGTTCACGATTTCGCCCAGGGTCACCTTGTGGGTGACGGGTGCGGCACAGTAACGCCCCCCTTCGGTAAGCATGGTTTCCACGCCGTCGAACTCGCAGTGATGCTCCTCGCCTTTCAGCGCGGCAATCATCTCCTCCACCAGGTCGTCGATGTAGAGCAGTTCCAGTTCCACCGACGGGTCGTTCACCGTGATGGGCAGGTCGTGGGCCATGTTGTGGCAGAACGTAGCCACCGCACTGTTGTAGTTGGGGCGGCACCACTTGCCAAACAGATTCGGGAAGCGGTACACCAATACCTTGGCGCCGGTTTCCTCGCCGTACTGGAACATCAGTTCCTCGCCCGCCTTCTTGCTCTTGCCGTACTCCGACGTACCGAAGCGGCCCGCCAGTGTAGCCTGGATGGAGCTGGAAATCATTACCGGACAATTGTTCTGATATTTCTTCAGCGTATCCAGCAAGGTAGAAGCAAAGCCGAAGTTGCCCTGCATGAATTCTTCCTGATTCTGCGGGCGGTTCACCCCGGCTAGGTTGAACACAAAGTCACAGTCGCGGCAGTAGGCATCCAGCTCCTCCGGAGTGCTGTCGATGTCGTAGGCATACACCGCATCCACCACCAGGGGGCCGTAGCATTTGGCTTTGCCGTCCTTGATGTTGTTCAGTTGGGCGCAAAGGTTCCGTCCCACGAAACCTTTGGCGCCGGTTACTAAAATTTTCATGATTGCTTATTGTACAAAGTTACCTTCTCCGCTCAATTCTTTCTTGATGTAGTCCAACGCGGCAATCTTGGCCTTCGTTTCTTCTACATTCAAGATACGAGTGTTATTCGAATTGAATTCAGTCAGCGTGTTGCGCTCTGTTTCGCCTTCTTTAAAATACTTGTCGTAGTTCAAACCACGGTTATCGGCCGGTACACGATAGAAATCACCCATATCTTCTGCCTTGGCGCATTCTTCGTTGGTCAGCAAGGTTTCGTACATCTTTTCACCGTGACGGATACCGATTACCTTAATATCTTCCTTCTTACCGCCAAACAGCTCGCATACGGCTTCCGCCTGTGTCTGGATGGTACAAGCCGGTGCTTTCTGCACCAGGATATCTCCGTTCTGTCCATGCTCGAAAGCAAATAGTACCAGGTCTACAGCTTCTTCCAGTGACATGATAAAACGAGTCATGGTAGGCTCAGTCAGGGTAATGGGGTTGCCGTTGCGAATCTGCTCAATCCACAAAGGAATCACCGAACCGCGAGAACACATCACGTTACCGTAACGGGTACAGCAGATCTTGGTATCGCCCGAATAGCGAGACTTGGCTACTGCAATCTTCTCTTCAATGGCCTTGGTGATACCCATGGCATTGATGGGATAAGCAGCCTTGTCGGTAGATAAGCAAATCACGGCTTTCACCTTTGCTTCGATAGCCGCTGTCAGGATGTTGTCTGTACCAATCACATTGGTCTTTACCGCTTCCATCGGGAAGAATTCGCAAGAAGGAACCTGTTTCAAGGCAGCTGCGTGGAAGATGTAGTCTACACCCGGCATGGCATTCTTACAAGACTGAAGATTACGTACATCACCGATGAAGAATTTAATCTTGTGAGCTACATCCGGATACTTCACCTGGTATTCATGACGCATATCATCTTGTTTCTTTTCATCACGAGAGAAGATACGAATCTCCTTGATGTCGCTATCCAGGAAGCGACGAAGTACAGCGTTACCGAAACTGCCTGTACCACCTGTAATCAACAGGGTTTTGTTTTCAAAAACCGACATTTTTTCACAAATTTTAATACTCAATGTAATATATTGATATTCTGTTTATTAATTCACATTTAGGGTCGGCTAGGGACGCCTGTTTTCTAACTTTATCCCCCGCGGGTACGCGCGAGTGAGAAAAAAAGTAAATAAATAAGACAAGTCCGATTCTTTTACTTTTTTTCTGTATCTATAAAAGTTGGAAAATCGGGGGCCCAAGCCGCCCCCTATTTTCCTAACCTAATCTGATTCAGCTATTTATCTTTATTTTTCTGTCGCATCAAAAGAGGCGTATTGTGCGCCACGTCCAGCGTGGCTTGCCGGAAGCACTCCAATATAAAGGGCTGTACTCGCTCCGGATGCCGCTCTTTCAGGACCTTTGCCACAGCTTCTGTCACCGTCACGTAATACTCTATATTCGATTGAACCCCTTTTTTACCTCCGTCAGGGTTTTTGCAGCGATGTGCAGCGATGCTGTCAGTTCTCTCGATGTCAGTCCGTGGCATTCGCGCTTGTAACATTCGATACTACGGTTCAAGTAATTTCCCAGGTGGGAAAAGTTCACGGTATCCTTCTGAAGAACATCCGTAGACATACCATCATTTTTATTCATAACAATTAAATTTATGAAGGGTCCAGACAGACCCTTCGGTTAATTCAGTAGTAGCAGGTGTGTATTTCAATCGCCAGATAGTTAATAAAACTAAATTTGATTTCTCTATGCAGAAAACGCAAGTTTGCAGCCTTGCAGATTATCTCCTAACTTGCGCCCCGATTAAATAAATCTAATACATATGAATAAAGACGAATTCTTCAACTCAGACGTTGTGCTGAGCTGTTTCGATGGACTATCCAACGTCCATCCAGTGAACATCACTTTTCAGCGACTGCTGAATCTGGTAAAAACCAATCCGGAGATAGCGCATCACACCACGCTGCACCGCCAGTACCTGAAAGAAGGCAAGAAGCAGGCAGCCGACCGTGAAAAGAAAGCCTCTCCGTGTGTATCGGTGTCGGTGACGTTCAGCGACGGCAAAGACAAGGCCCACATCGAATCGTGGACCTCACTGGGCATGGTAGACCTCGACCACGTGCCGGCCGAACGGATGGCCGAGGTGCTGCAGCTGATCCGCAGCGACGAACATACGCTGCTGTGCTTCACCACCATCAGCGGTGAAGGCATCCGTATTCTGTATCGTTATAACGGGCTGACGGACGATGCTTCCGTCAACGAGAAAGTGCATGAAGTGGTGTTTCAAGCCATCAACCGGCATTACGCCCGGCTCACCGGCTGCAAGACCGACGGCAAGTGTAAGAATGCCACCCGCCTCACGGTGCTGGCCCACGACCCCGAGGTGTATTACAATCCGCAAGCCACCGAGTGCTGCTATGCCAAGCTGCAGGCTGCCTGCGACGACGAGAAGAAGAACCAGCAGCAGAAAAAAGGGTTGCGCAGACAGCTGGCCACCGCCGTACGGGCTGCCGAAGCGGAACTGCGTAACCGTGATGTGCAGTATGCCCCGCATCACCACGATGAATACATTTATCAGATGGGCCTCCTGCTCAATGAGTATGGGGCAGACTGCGAAACGGCGGTGGCATGGGCAGCCCGGCGCTTTGAAGATTATCCCGACGCGCCCCGCATCCTGAGGCACTGCTTCAAGGACACCTCGAAGCACGGCACCCGCACCCCGAAAGACAACAGCCGGAAAGAGTGCATCAGCCTTACCCGGCTGAAGGAATACCTGGACAAGCAGGCCGCCTTCCGCAAGAACACCGTGACCGGATTTACCGAAATCGCCTATCACACGGAACAGCACGAATGGCAAGACCTGACCGACCGTGACCTGAATTCATTCTGGCACCACATCAA
>Jeb_p2__coassemble_1646_pt1 | contig 11247 bp, 8 predicted proteins | sample Jeb_p2__metabat2_high_PE_023 | metagenome-assembled genome bin Jeb_p2 | reverse complement strand
TGTGTGTGTTTAGTTGAAGGAATAAAGGCATGGATGAACGAGGCTTACTGATATTTTTAGTAAGTCTCGTTTTCTATTTGGAACCATATGCATGGTTACCGTATAGAACGATGATACAGAAAGATAATCACCCAGAAAACAAACAAATTATGTTGAGAATTGCAGTACAAGCCAAAGGTCGTCTGTATGACGAAACGATGTCTTTTTTGGAAGAATCGGATATTAAATTAAATGCAACTAAACGTACCCTTTTGGTACAGTCGTCCAATTTTCCTGTAGAAGTGCTGTTTCTGCGCGACGATGATATTCCGCAGACAGTAGCTGCCGGTGTGGCCGATATTGGTATAGTGGGCGAAAATGAATTTATGGAGCGTGGCGAAGATGCCGAAATCATCCGCAGGCTGGGTTTCAGTAAGTGTCGTTTGTCGCTAGCATTACCTAAGGATATAGATTATACGGGTATTTCTTGGTTTGATGGCAAGAAGATAGCCACTTCTTATCCGGTTATTTTATCGCGTTATCTGCAGGAGCGGGGCGTGTGTGCTGATATCCACGTCATCACAGGTTCGGTAGAGGTATCTCCAGCTATTGGCTTGGCCGATGCCATATTCGATATTGTCAGTTCTGGCTCTACGTTGGTGAGCAATCGCTTGAAAGAAGTGGAAGTGGTGATGCGCTCGGAAGCCTTGCTGATAGGCCATAAGCACATGAGCGAGGATAAGAAGGCCGTTTTGGAAGAACTGCTTTTCCGTATGAATGCAGTGAAGACAGCCGAAGACAAGAAATATGTGCTGATGAATGTGCCCAAGAGTAAGCTGGAAGAGATCGTGGCTGTGCTTCCGGGCATAAAGAGCCCCACGGTGATGCCCTTGGCTCAGGAAGACTGGTGCTCGGTACACACGGTGCTCAACGAGAAATGCTTTTGGGAAATTATCGGCAGACTGAAATCGCTGGGGGCGGAAGGTATCTTGGTGTTGCCCATCGAAAAAATGATGTTGTAGGATAACTAAGTGGAGGAAAAAACGTATGAAACTGATTACTTGTCCGGAACCGTCGCAGTGGGCGGAACTCTTGCAACGTCCGGTTATACATACAGAAGCTTTGTTTGATACCGTGCGTCAGATTATGGCACGGGTAAAGGCCGAAGGAGACCGGGCCGTATTGGCTTATGAAGCTACGTTCGACCGCGTGGAACTGTCTCAACTGGCGGTTTCGGAAGAAGAATGGCTGGAGGCTGAGACGCAGGTGAGTGAAGAACTGAAGAAAGCTATCCTTTTGGCAAAGGAAAACATTGCTTCTTTTCATGCAAAGCAATGCTTCGTGGGACAAAAGGTGGAGACGGCTCCGGGCGTGTTCTGCTGGCAGAAAGCGGTACCCATTGAGAAGGTAGGCCTATACATTCCCGGCGGCACGGCACCTCTGTTTTCCACGGTGCTGATGCTGGGGGTTCCTGCCCGGATAGCCGGATGCAGGGAAATCGTACTCTGTACGCCTCCGGGGTGTGACGGAAGGGTGCATCCGGCTGTATTGTTTGCCGCCAAGGTGGCCGGGGTAAACCGTGTGTTCAAGGCAGGAGGCATCCAAGCCATTGCGGCCATGGCCTATGGCACGGAGAGCATCCCTCGGGTATATAAGATATTTGGCCCCGGTAATCAGTATGTAACGGCTGCCAAGCAGTGGGTAAGCCTGCGCGATGTGGCCATTGATATGCCGGCCGGCCCGTCGGAAGTGGAAGTGCTGGCCGATGAAACCGCCTGTCCGGCTTTTGTGGCAGCCGATTTGCTGAGTCAGGCAGAGCATGGAATAGACAGTCAGGCAATATTGATTACCACTTCTCGGAAACTTCAGCAGGCGGTGAAAGAGGAGGTAGAGCGTCAGTTGGCCCGGTTGCCGCGTAAGGAAATAGCCGGACAGTCGTTGGCCCACAGCCGGCTGATAGTGGTGAAGGATATGGACGAGGCTTTGCGGATGACCAATGCCTATGCTCCCGAACACCTGATTATCCATACCCGGGAGTATGCAGCGGTGGCAGAGCAGGTGGTTCATGCAGGTTCGGTGTTTTTAGGGCCTTTATCTCCCGAAAGTGCGGGCGATTATGCGTCGGGCACCAATCACACACTGCCTACCAACGGGTATGCCAAGGCATACAGTGGAGTCGGGCTGGATAGTTTTATCCGTAAGATTACGTTTCAGGAAATTCAGCCGCAAGGGCTGCGTGCCATCGGCCCTGCCATCGAAATCATGGCGGCCAACGAGCAACTGGATGCGCATAAGAATGCGGTCAGTGTGCGGCTGGCTGCGCTGAAAGAGGAAGAAAGCCGGCAGGCAGACCGGTGAATACAGTGATTTAAACCCTAAAGTCTATATGAAAACAATAGAAGAATTGACGCGTCCCAACATACGGCGATTAAAGCCCTACTCGTCGGCACGCGATGAATATAAGGGGGCTGTGGCATCGGTGTTTCTCGATGCCAATGAAAACCCCTACAATGCGCCGTACAACCGTTACCCCGACCCCAGGCAGTGGGAGTTGAAATGTAGATTGTCGCAGATAAAGCAGGTGGCTCCTGAGTGCATATTCTTGGGAAACGGAAGCGATGAGGCCATTGATTTGCTGTTTCGGGCTTTTTGCGTGCCCACGGTGGACAATGTAGTGGCCATTGCCCCCACGTACGGTATGTATCAGGTATGCGCCGAAATCAATGACGTGGAGTACCGGCCGGTATTGCTCGATGAGCAGTTTCAGTTTACCGCTGCCCGGATGCTGGCTGCTGCCGACGAGCGCACCAAACTGATGTTTCTCTGTTCGCCTAATAATCCTACGGGCAATCTGCTCTCCTCGGCCGAAATAGAAGCCCTGCTGCGCAGCTTTCAGGGATTGGTGGTGGTGGATGAGGCCTACATTGATTTCGCCGCATCTCCTTCCTGGACGATGCGCCTCAACGAGTTTCCGAATTTGGTAGTGTTGCAGACTTTTTCCAAGGCGTGGGGATGTGCGGCCATCCGGTTGGGCATGGCTTTTGCCGCTAGTCAGATTATCGAGGTATTCAATAAAATCAAATATCCGTATAATGTGAATCTCTTGACCCAGCACCAAGCTTTGGAAATGCTGCAGCGTTATTATGAAGTAGAGCGGTGGGTCAAGACTTTGAAGACGGAACGAGGTTATCTGGAGGAGACTTTCCGACAGTTGCCTTGTACGGTGCAGCTTTATCCGTCGGATGCCAATTTCTTTTTGGTGCGTGTCACCGATGCGGTCTCTATCTATCGGTATCTGGTGGGCGAGGGGATTATTGTGCGCAATCGTCACACGGTATCGCTCTGTAGGAACTGCCTGCGCATCACCGTGGGCACACGCGACGAGAACGTGCAACTGACCGAAGCACTGAAGCGTTATCCGGGTGTTCATTAAATGCAGACAGAAAGATGAAAAAGAAAGTATTGTTTATAGACCGGGATGGAACCCTGGTCATAGAGCCTCCTGTGGATTATCAGCTCGATGCGCTGGAGAAACTGGAATTCTATCCCAAGGTGATGCGTAATTTGGGCTTTATCCGCAGCAAGCTGGATTATGAATTTGTTCTGGTGACCAATCAGGATGGATTGGGCACTCCCTCTTTTCCGGAAGAAACTTTCTGGCCGGCTCATAACCTGATGATGAAAACACTGGCCGGTGAGGGAATTACCTTTGATGAAGTATGTATAGACCGCAGTATGCCGCAGGATATGGCTCCTACCCGGAAGCCGCGCACGGGGATGCTGATGCGTTATTTGGATAATCCGGAGTACGATTTGGCTCATAGCTTTGTGATAGGCGACCGTCCTACTGATGTGGAACTGGCCAGGAATTTGGGGTGCAGGGCTATCTTCCTTCAGCCCGATACCTCGTTGCTGCACGCGGAAAGCGAAGGCGGCTCTGCCTCTGCAAGCGGACTGGAACAGGTGTGCGCCCTGGCCACAACCGATTGGGATAAGGTGGCTGAGTTTCTGTTTGCTGGTGAACGGTGTGGAGAAGTGCGCCGCATTACCAGGGAAACGGATATTTATGTGTCGTTGAATCTCGACGGCAACGGGCACTGTGACATTGCTACAGGGCTGGGATTCTTTGACCATATGCTGGAACAGATAGGCAAGCACGGCGGCCTGGATCTGACCATTCGGGTGAAAGGAGATTTGGAGGTGGATGAGCACCACACCATCGAAGATACGGCACTGGCCTTGGGTGAATGTCTGTATCAGGCTTTGGGCAGCAAGCGGGGCATAGAGCGTTATGGTTATGCGTTGCCTATGGATGATTGCCTTTGTCAGGTGTGCCTGGATTTCGGCGGACGTCCCTGGCTGGTGTGGCAGGCAGAGTTCAGTCGTGAAAAGATTGGCGATATGCCCACAGAAATGTTTTTGCATTTCTTCAAGTCGCTGAGCGATGCCGCCCGTATGAATCTTCACATTCGGGCCGAGGGGCAGAATGAACACCATAAGATAGAGGGAATTTTCAAGGCATTGGCACGTGCCGTAAAGATGGCTGTGAAGCGCGATATCTATCATTATGAACTGCCTAGCTCAAAAGGAGTTTTGTAGGGTGGATGCCGACAGATATGACTATCCCCCGGTTGCCCTTGTTGGTAACCGGGGGATAGTCTTTATAGCAGGTATTTCTATACCTCTTCTGTCTGTAGGGTTAGTGGCCTTCGCCGCCACCGCTACCTTCGCCGCCTTTCACGTCGTCGTTGCTGATAGAGCGTGTCGCCTTTTTCACGCTGGCCTTCAGTTCGCCGATGCGGTAGCTGATGCTGAAGCCGAAGCGTTGCCGGGTGTAGCGATTGTAGCTGTCTTGCACAAAGTTCACATCTTCCAGGTGCGAGGAATTACGCTTGTACTTCTTGAAGAAGTTGCTGGCATAGGCAGATAAGGTAAGCCGCTTTTTCAAGAAAGACTTGTTCACACTCAGGCTATAGTCAAAGAAACGGCTGCCTTTTCCTTGCAGCATAATCCAGGGAGTCTGCCCCATCAGGTTGAGGCTGATGCGCCAGTCCTTGGGAAGTGTTTGCTGGATGCCGCCGAAAGCAAACATTGTCCAGCCGTCGTTTTTCAGATTCTCTGCTCCCTTTATATATACATAACTTCCGTTTATGTTGAGATACAGGCGAGTGTTGGAAGTGGCATTCCAGTTGATGTAGCCATTCAGCCCTACCGTGCGGTTCTTTCCCATGTTATAATACGTGCTGTAGAGTACCTCTTTGCCAGTGGGGTTTTGCAATCCCGGTATTTCCGTATCTTGCATCAAGGTGTTTACATGTTCTATGCTATTGTTGGTGAATGAATAGTGGATACCTACGTTGAGATTGAACTTCTGGGTGAAGTTACTGTAACTCAAGTTTAGGTTATGACTCTTTTCGCTGTTCAGATTCGGGTTACCTTGCGACAGGTTGCTGGGGTTGCTGTCGTCTAGATAGGGGTTCAGATACCAGATACCCGGTCGGTAGATACGCATGTTATACCCCAAACGGAGGTTCGAAAGGTCGGTCAGTTGATAGCCGATACTGGCCGATGGCACCAGGTCGTTGAAGTCCTTTTGGAAATCTTCTCCTTTGCCTAGCAGGTATTTCACTTCCTGATGTGTAAATTCGTAGCGCAAGCCCAAGCGGCCCGACAGTTTTTTCCATTTCAGTCCGTAGCCCAGATAAGCCGCCAGAATATCGTTCTGATGCTTGTAGTGCGAGCTGTATTCTTCGTCAAACGCATAGTCGGCTTCCGGGCTGTCCGATGTCTGTTCATAGCGGTCGTTGTCTGCCGCATTGTCGCGCAAGATGTATTTCACTCCTCCCTCTATGGTGTGCAACTTGCCGATAGGGGTGGTATAATCCACCTGAAACGTATGTTCTGTGGTGTGTTGCTTCCCGTCGGTATGCAGATTCGTCAGGCGGTGGATGAAATCCTCCCATTCGGGTACTGCGGTTTTGTTTACGTAGTCGGTATAGTCGTCGGATGTAGAAGGGTTGGTATTGATTTTATACGAGAATGTCAGCATCCGGTTTTTGGTATGGAAGAGTCGCTGATAGTCGATGCCTCCATCAATAGAGAACCAGGAGTTTTTGGTGCGACCTACGGTGGCATATTCATAAAGTTCACCTAAAGAAGGATGGCTTCCTAGTTGGTGTCCGTCTCTGTCGCCGCGATAACCTCCGCCCCATAGGCCAAACGACATAGAGACGAGCCGCAGGGTATCTATTTCATAGCTTGCCTCCAGGCTTCCGGCATGAAAGCGGTGGTTGCCTTTGTTGCTGTTTTCATAAAGCACGTCAGAGGAGTGCTCTGTCAGCCGTTCGGGCAGGGTGGTTCGGGTGCCTCCACTGTGGCTTTTCGGTTGTTTGCTATAATCGTAATTATAGCGGGCACTGACCGTAAGTTTGCCCTTCTGCACGGTGCTGAACAGACTGCCGCCTCCGCCATTGTTGCTTACATTTCCACTAAAGGTGGCTGTATATCCCTCCATGCCGCTGCCCACGGTTACAATGTTCAGAATGCCTCCTACGCCTTCGGCATCGTATTTTGGTCCCGGATTGGTAATGACCTCTATATGCTTGATGGAATTGGCTGGCATACTTTTCAGCACTTCTGTAGGATTATTGCTCATCATGTTGTTTGGCCGTCCGTTGACGTACACCTTGAAGCTGCTGCTGCCGTTTACCTTGATGTTGTCTTCGCCGTCTACGGTTACCAGAGGCACCTTGCGCAGCATTTCCAGCAGAGAGTTCGATTGAGAGTCTGGATCGTCTTGAATGTTGTATTCTATTTTGTCTACATCCGCTTTTACCAGCGGCTTCTGAGCCACCACCTCGATTTGTCCTAATTCGTTCGAAGCATCCGATACCAGCATCGTACCAAAGTCTATCAGTTTTTCTCCTTGGCTGGCGGTAAAGGGTCGGGTAATAGTGGTTCGGCCCACCGAAGTGATGGTCAGCAGAAAGGAGCCGCTGCCGGGAACGCGTTCTTTAAACTTGCCGTTCATGTCCGACACCAGCATCTTGACAGCTTTTTGCGGAGATTCCTTTCTGGCTACTTTAATGGTGGCATATGGTTCTCCTTGCCGGGTAATGGAGTCGAGCAAGATGCCTTGAATTTGGAAAGAAGTGCTTTCCTTTTGTTGGGCTGTTAGTAGTTGGGTACAGGTTAACAGTATCAACAAAGTTACTAATTTTACTCTCAATAAACCTTTCATTTTGTTTGAATTGTGTTGGATTTAAAAAAACACAAATATACAATCTTTAGAATAAGAGTATTTGTAGATTTGTGAAATAAATGTTAAATACCAATCCATGGATTGAACGTTCTAACTCCATGGATTGAGAAAATTCTACTTATTGTTTACGGAAATAAACTACAGCTTTTCTATAATGAAACTATAGCTTTTCAAGTAAGAAACATAAGCTTTCCATTTCCCTAACTGTAGCTTTTGTAATGCACCCTTCACCATTCACCTTTAATACGCTGATTATCAGCTTGTAATAGATGAATGGTGAGTTTCTATTCTTCCTGTCATCTTTCACCGGCTATCTCTGCACAGTGAATATGCATAGGATGAATCCTTCACCGGCGCGCTGTTCGCTTTTGAACAACGGAAGTGTTCAAAAGCGGACACTTTACTGTTGGCCTTCGCCGTCAGAGAATGTTGTAGGGCATCTTTTATCTCTTGGCACGGTCTTTGTCCTTTATTGGCCAAAGCATACTGATATGAAAAAAATAATCATCCTTTTATTTTGTTTCCTTACGTTGCCCGTGTGGGCACAGGAGCAGCCTTTGAGTGAAGACAGAGTTATTACCTTGCCCGAAGCCATAGCTTTGGCCCGCATGCAATCGGTGGATGCGGCGGTGGCTTTGAATGAATTGAAGACGGCTTATTGGGAATACCGTACTTTTCGGGCCGACTTGTTGCCGGAGGTGAACTTGTCGGGCATGCTTCCGGAGTATAGCAAGTCTTACAGTGCTTACCAAAATCCCGACGGGTCTTATTCTTTTGTGCGAAGCAATATGCTGGGGCTTTCGGGCGAACTGTCTATCGACCAGAATATCTGGTTTACGGGAGGTAAACTCTCACTGGCTTCTTCGCTGGATTATCTCAAGGAACTTGGTTCGGACGGTAGCCGGCAGTTTATGTCGGTGCCCGTCAGTCTGAAGCTGACACAACCCATCTTTGGGGTGAACGCCATGAAGTGGAACCGGAGGATAGAGCCGGTGCGTTATGCCGAGGCCAAGGCTACTTTCATCTCAGCTACCGAACAGGTGACTATGAAAACCATTACGTATTTCTTTGAATTGTTGTTGGCCAAAGAAACTTTGCAGACTTCGCAACAGAATAAGACAAATGCCGATCGGCTGTACGAGGTGGCTCAGGCCAAACGGAAAATGGGGCAGATTTCTGAAAATGACTTGCTGCAACTGAAACTCAATGCCCTGCAGGGTAAGGCAGATGTAACATCGGCCATGAGTAATCTGAATGCCAAAATGTTTCAGCTTCGCTCTTTTTTAGGGTTGTCTGAACAGGAGAATCTGGTTCCGGTGATTCCCGCCTCGGTGCCCGATGTGGAAATCTTGTATCAGGAGGTATTGAACAAGGCATTGGAACGGAATTCTTTTGCACAGAATATCCGCCGCCGACAACTGGAGGCCGACTATGCGGTGGCCACGGCACGCGGTAATCTGCGGAGTGTAGACCTGTTTGCCAGCATCGGTTATACCGGACAAGCCCGTAATTTATCATCTTCTTATCGCGGACTGGTGGATAATCAGATAGTACAAGTAGGAGTGAAAATTCCGATTTTGGATTGGGGAAAACGACGTGGAAAGGTGCGTGTGGCCAAGAGTAACCGTGAAGTAGTATTGTCGAAAATCCGCCAGGAACAGATGGATTTTAATCAAGATGTCTTTCTCTTGGTGGAAAACTTCAATAACCAGGCTCAGCAGTTGAGCATTGCTCAGGAGGCAGATGCCATTGCAGAGAAGCGTTATCGTACCAGTGTGGAAACTTTTATGATAGGGAAAATCAGTACGCTCGATTTGAACGATGCACAGCAATCCAAAGACGAGGCCCGGCAGAAACACATTTCTGAACTGTATTATTATTGGAATTATTTCTATCAGATACGTAGCCTGACTTTGTGGGACTTTGAACGAAACGAAGAGCTGGAAGCTGATTTTGAAGAAATCGTGAAAAGATAAGAGGTTATTTCCATATAATTTGCTTATTTTGCAGTATAAATCCGATAAACATGTACAGATGAGTATGATACTGATAGTGGATGATGATAATGTTGTGCGCACTTCGCTATGCTTCATGCTGAAACGGGCTGGTTATGAGGTGAGTACGGCGACATGCCCCAAGGAAGCGCTGGATGTAGTGCGGACAGAGGCGCCTGCCCTGATTCTGATGGATATGAATTTTACACTCTCTACTTCGGGCGAGGAGGGACTGACTTTACTGAAGCAAGTCAAAGTGTTCCGGCCTGAGGTACCGGTCATTCTGATGACAGCCTGGGGAAGTATCCAGCTGGCTGTACAAGGCATGCAGGCTGGAGCATTCGACTTTATTACCAAGCCTTGGAATAATGCTACGTTGCTGCAGCGTATAGAAACAGCTTTGCAACTCTCTGCTTCGGCTGCCTCCGTTGCTTCTTCGTCGGTGTCAGAAGGACTGGAACGCAGCCATATCATCGGGCAGTCGGCCGGACTGACCGAGGTGCTGCATACGGTGGCCCGCATAGCCCGTACCAATGCTTCGGTCTTGATTACGGGTGAAAGTGGCACAGGCAAGGAATTGATAGCCGAGGCCTTGCATCTCAACAGTATGCGTGCGGAACATCCGTTTGTAAAAGTGAATTTGGGAGGAATCTCGCAGAGTCTGTTCGAAAGTGAGATGTTCGGCCACAAGAAGGGAGCTTTTACCGATGCCGTGAGCGACCGTCAGGGGCGGTTTGAATGTGCTGATAAAGGTACCATTTTCTTGGATGAAATCGGTGAGTTGGATTTGTCGTGCCAGGTGAAACTGTTGCGGGTGCTGCAAGACCAGACATTTGAAGTACTGGGCGACAGCAGGCCGCGTAAGGTAGACGTACGGGTGGTGTCGGCCACTAATGCGGATCTGCGGCAGATGGTCAAAGAACACACTTTTCGCGAAGACCTTTTTTATCGAATCAATCTGATTACTGTACACCTGCCGGCTTTGCGCGAGCGTAGGGAAGACATTCCTCTATTGGCTCGGCATTTTGCCGATAAACTAGCTGACATCAATGGTTTGCCACGGGTAGAGTTTGCTGCTGATGTATGGGAGTTCTTGGCTCGTCTGTCTTTCCCGGGAAACATTCGTGAATTGAAAAATCTGGTGGAGCGTACGTTGCTGATGAGCAGTAAAAGCCTGTTGCAAGCGTCCGATTTTGATGCCTGTTATCTGCGCCCTGTAGAGGATATGAAAGCGGGGGGAGTCTCTTCCTTATCGGGCTGGACGCTGGATGAGGTAGAAAAGCATACCATTCTGCAGGCTATGGAGATACATAAAGGAAATCTCAGCAGGGTGGCTGCGGCATTAGGCATCAGCAGGGCGGCTCTCTACCGCAGGCTGGAAAAATATGATATAGCCTGTAATGGAAGTATAAACCGGTAATTTTTGCATCTTGTGCGTATTCGATTTCTGTTTATCATATTGGTGGGACTGCTTCTGGTATTGGGTGGATGCATCTTGTATGTGGTTCCAGCCGGGTCAGTGAAATATCTCTTGTTGCTGGAAGGATGGATAGGGATTATTCTGGTATATCTGATATTCTTTCATCATCGTCTGCTGAAACCCTTGCACAGCATTGATTTCGGAATGGACTTGCTGCGCGAACAGGATTTCAGCAGTCGCTTGAGCAGGGTGGGACAGTATGAAGCCGACCGTATAGTAGACGTGTTCAACCGGATGATGAGTCAGCTAAAACAGGAACGGTTGCGTCTGCGCGAACAGAATCATTTCCTGGATTTGGTGATACAGGCATCGCCCATGGGAGTGATTATCTTGAATTTCAATGCAGAAGTGGCTCAACTCAATCCGGCTGCAGCCCGCATGTTACGGATTCCCATGAATATAGCATTGGGAAAGCACCTTTCTCAAATAGCTACTCCCTTGGCACAGGCTTTGGATGAAATGAAATTGGAAGAAACCCGGGAAGTGCGTTTGAGCGATGCCAATGTATATAAATGTACACATACATATTTCAT
>Jeb_p2__coassemble_1567_pt1 | contig 11821 bp, 10 predicted proteins | sample Jeb_p2__metabat2_high_PE_023 | metagenome-assembled genome bin Jeb_p2 | reverse complement strand
CCGTAGCTTTTCCACGCAGAGGTACCTCTGACCGGGGATGTTACGGAGCTGTTAGGGCGCAGTTGCAGCTCTGTTCCAGCGAGAACCCCTCTCCTACCCTGAGAAAAAATCCCGAAAACACGTTTTCTGCCAGAAAACCATAGCTTTCCTCTCTGCAAACTACAGCTCTGTCTACAAACGACATCGCCGTTTGTAGATAAACAAGTACTTTGCAGTTACCCCACACACTATATTAAAAATAAAATACTACCTTTGCGCACCGGATTCAGCATATCCGCCCAAGAAACAATCATAATAACTAATATAAATCGACCTATAGACAATGAAAACCTTTTATCAAAGCAAGGCAGACACCTATAAAGCAGCAGAAAAACGCCTGAAACAAAAAAGCAACCGCTACCTGATAGGTAAACTCACTTCATTCACGATAGCCGCCATATTTACCTACCTATCGTTTACCGAATTCAGCTACTTTCATGTGGCATCTGCCGCTTTGCTGTTCATCTTCTACCTCTATCTGTGTGTAAAAGACAGCAAGTGCAGAACGCATATAGACCTCCTGATACGTATGCAGCAGGTATGCAGCCAAGAAATAGCTTACCTGAATGGCCACTTTAGTTCGCTGGATGCAGGTACTTCTTACATCAATCCGCAGCATGAATTTTCATTCGACCTGGATGTGTTTGGTGAGAAATCGCTCTTCCAGCGCATCAACCGCACCATCACACAGAAAGGAAGCGACCGGCTGGCGCAGCGTCTGACTTGCCTGCCGACCTGTAAGGAAGAAATCACCGCCCATCAAGAGGCCGTGAAAGAGCTGGCCGGCCTGGGCGATTGGCGCATCCGCTTCATGTCTCACCCCCACATCAACAACCACCTGGATATGCTGATACAGTTTGTACAACATAATCAAAGCAGCCATCGCTTTATCCGTTCCTTTGGGCCTTATGTATGCGTGGGCGCTACCCTGTGCTGTTTCTTAGCGGCGGCTGCAGGGCTCTGCTCGTGGTATTATTTCGAAGCCCTGTTTCTGCTGAATCTTGCCATCAGCCTGCTGTTCAGAAAGACGCTGGCCAAGGTAAACCTACAGGCAGAACAGCTTCATAAAGACTTTAAATCCTATCAGGATATTTTGACCCACATACAGCATACTGAGTTTCAGTCGGACCGACTGAAAAAAATCAAGTCAGAGCTGTTTGACGGAGAGACCAACAGCATCCAATCTTTTCATGAACTGGCCAAAATACTCAATCTCTTCAACCTACGAGCCAGCGACCTGCTGTATCTGCTACTCAACGGTACGCTGCTTTTCGACGTTATCCTTATCAAACGCTTTATGCCCTGGTGCCAACAAAGCCTGCCACACATCGAACAATGGCTGGACAGTATAGCGGAAATCGATGCTTACGTCAGCATGGGTAATTATGCAGGCAATCATCCGAAAGACACCTATGCAGAAATCCTGCCCCCGGAGGCTCTTCACGTGATTCAGGCCGAAGACGTGTTTCACCCGTTTCTGAACAGAGAGAAAGCCGTAGCCAACAGTTTTACGCTGGACAAGCAGAACATAGCCATCATTACCGGTGCCAACATGGCGGGTAAAAGTACCTTTCTGCGCACCATCGGGATAAGCTACATTCTGGCCAGCAACGGAATGCCCGTCTGCGCACGCTCCTTCCGCTTTTCCATCATCGGTCTGTTCTCCAGCATGCGCACCACCGACGATTTGTCGAACGATATTTCTTACTTTCACGCAGAATTGCTACGCTTGAAGCAACTCTTGGAATATGTGCAGTCGCACCCTTTCTCACTGATTATCCTGGACGAAATACTAAAGGGAACCAACTCGAAAGACAAACTGGAGGGTTCTGTACTGTTCTTGCAAGAAATCTCCCAATATCCCCTCTCGGCCATCATAGCCACGCACGATCTGGAACTGGCCCGGCTGGAAAAAGAAAACGGACAACTCTATTCAAACTACCGGTTTGAGATAGAATTGTCCGAAGACATTCATTATACGTATAAAATAGAGCCTGGTGTGGCACAAAACCTCAATGCCTCTTACCTGCTGGCAGGGATGCTGAAAGCCAACAGACAGCCCCAGCCTACTGCTCTTTCTCGGTCTTCACAATGCGATAACCGATAGCGGCCACCAGCACCGACATCAACGGACTGACCAAATTAAAGATGCAATAGGGCAGATAGGTTACAGTGGCCACCCCCAATACGGTGGACTGCGTCATACCACACGAATTCCAAGGTATGAGAACGGAAGTAACCGTAGCCGAATCTTCTACACTTCTGCCCAGAAGCCTGCGCTGAAGACCACGCTCATCATACAGATGATGAAACAACTTGCCCGTGAGAATGATGGAAATATACTGGTCGCCCGTGGCCAGATTAAAGAAGATACCGGAACACACGGTAGAGCCTACTACACTCACTGTGCGACGAGCCATGCGGATAAATACCTGCGATATGGCACCCAGCATGCCGCTACCATACATCACCCCGCCAAAACACATGGCGCAGATGATAAGCCAAATGGTAGCCAGCATACCTCCCATACCCCGCGTGGCCACCAGGTTATTCAGCAACTCATTGCCGGTATCGACCGAAGTATGCGTAGTAATTGCCAGAATAATGGCTTTCAGCGACAACATTCCCGTGAGGGCATCCGTACCTGCTATCTGTTTCAAAACGTCAGGCTGCGCCACAGCCATGGTGATGGCTGCCATCAAAGCCGAAGTAAACAAAGTGACAATAGCAGGCAAACGGCGGGCAATCAACAATCCGGTAATCAGCGGAACCAGCAACAGCCAAGGAGAAATATGATACGTGTTCTGCAAGGCCTGCTCGATGGCCAATGTACCGGCTTCCGAGGTGTGGGAAGAGAAAAATCCCGCCACACAGAATGTAATCAGCGCCACTACCAATGAAGGAATGGTGGTGACAAGCATGTATTTGATATGAGTAAACAGAGGCACCTCTGCTGTGGAGGAAGCCAGCACAGTAGTGTCGCTCATCAGGGAAATCTTGTCGCCAAAATAAGCACCGGAGATAATGGCCCCAGCTATCCAGCCTTCATCAAAACCCAACGCACGCCCAATACCCATCAAGGCAATACCAATGGTGGCTATGGTAGTCCACGAAGACCCGGTGAGCAGAGAAATGCCCGCTGAAATAACGCACGAAGCAGGCAGAAAAATAGAAGGATGAAGAATCTTCATGCCATAATAAATCAACGTAGGGATAATGCCGCTGGCCATCCAGGTACCTGCTATGGCACCGATGAGCAACAGAATGATTAAAGCCGGAGTGGCACTGCGCATATTGGTGACAATGGCATCTTCCAACGCTTGCCATTTACAGCGGTACAAGCAGACAGACAGCGCTGTACAGACCGCTGAAGCCGACAACAGAGATAACTGACTACCCCCAGCTATGGCATCACTGCCAAACAACTGGATAGTCAACGATAAAAACAGCACCAACAAGGCCAAAGGAATAAGGGAAACAACGACCGAAGGTCGCTTCATAGGAGATTCTTTACTCATACTACATCAAACAATGGTAAAATAAAAACTGCTGCAAAGATAGTAAAACAGAGCAAAATATTGCATAAACTTTACCGAAAAAGTGCATTAAACAGCTATTTATGCATACTTATGCACTTTTACCAGAAAAAGTCACAACCCATCGAATAAATCCGTATATTGCCCAAGAACTCTAAACTATACAGCTTATGATTATCGGTGTACCCAAAGAAATTAAAAACAGTGAAAACCGAGTAGGAATGACCCCTGCGGGAGTAGCAGAACTAGTTAAAAGAGGTCATACGGTCTATGTGCAATCACTGGCCGGAGCCAACAGCGGCTTTAGCAACGAAGCCTATACAGCAGTAGGGGCACATCTACTTCCTACCCTGGAAGAAATCTATGCCTTGGCAGAAATGACAGTTAAGGTAAAAGAGCCTATCGAGCCTGAATATGCATTGGTGAGGCCAGGGCAAATCGTCTTTACCTATTTCCATTTTGCCGCCAGCCGCCCGCTAACAGAAGCCATGATGCGGAGCAGGGCTGTATGCATCGCTTATGAAACCGTAGAGAAAAAAGACCACTCACTGCCGCTGTTAACCCCCATAAGTGAGGTAGCCTGACGAATTGCCCAACATTGACCTTGTAGTAGGCTCCGTATTGATTCCGGGCGACAAAGCGCCTCATCTGATTACACGCAACATGCTGCAGTTGATGAAACCGGGCACCGTACTGGTGGACGTAGCCATTGACCAGGGGGGGCTGTTTCGAGAAATCAGCCTTACGCTTGATGTAGACAGTACACATCTGCTTGCAGAGTATTCCTGTTTAAACTTCCTCTTTGCTGGCAAATGGTACTTTCTGCAAAAGAAGCGTTATCCACACAGCCAAAACAAACGGGGCAGTAAGCGTGGGAATTTCCCAATGCTGCCCCGCCAGTTGCAAAAGAACAGACAGCGCATTTCTTCCTTTTTTGCCTATGCTTCCTATTCATATATTAATACAGAATTTACTCTATGACATTTCTCAGACTACAATTCCGTTTGATTATATGGACAAAGAATATTTAACTAAGCCTCAAATTTGGGATTCATCTGACTTAGGGCGGTTTATGTCATGGATAGGCCCCATCAGTTCTGTATTTGATATCGTTACGTATATGGTTATGTGGTGGTTCTTTCAGTGTCAGAATCCCGAAATGCAATCATTATTCCAATCGGGCTGGTTCTAGGAATCTGCGTGCCATCCTCTGCGTTTGGAAGTTCGATAGGCCTGATGCCCCTACCTTGGTCTTACTTTCCATGGCTGATTGGTATACTGACATCTTACTGCATACTGACGCAACGGGTAAAGACTCTGTATATCCGTGCATTCAAGAGATGGCTGTAGGCATAGAACCACGAATAATTCTGAAGAAGAATAAGCCCTATACCTATCTGGAGCAAAATAGATACGAAAGACCTGCTATTTGGATAAAAAAGCATATCTTTGCAGCAGACTAAACATAGGTATAATATGCATCATAACGATTCTTTAGAATTAATCATGTTGGGCACCGGAAATGCCATGGTAACCAAGTGCTACAATACTTGCTTTGCTATCCGTAACGGAGCAGAATATTTTTTAGTAGATGCCGGTGGAGGCAATGGTATATTGGTACAGTTAGAAAAAGCACTCATACCTATTGCCTCCATCCGACAGCTATTTGTAACACATGGTCACACTGACCACGTACTGGGCGTTATTTGGGTGATTAGAAAAGTGGCTTCCATGATGGATAAAGGACAATATGAAGGTACATTCACCATCTACTGTCATACCGAACTGGCAGAAATGATTCGTATGTTTTGCAAACTTATGCTCACGAAAAAATTGAATAAGCGGATAGATCAACAAATGGTGTTCACCCCTATTGAGAATGGAACAAAAGCATATGTAATGGGGATTCAATTTACTTTCTTTGACATTTGCTCCACGAAAATGAAACAATTCGGCTTCCGAGCCCAACTGCCCAATGCACAAGTGATGGTCTGCCTAGGTGACGAACCCTATAACGAGTGCTGCCGGTCATATGTGGTACCCTGCGATTGGCTCTTATCAGAAGCCTTCTGTCTTTATGCAGACCGGGACCGTTTTTCCCCCTACGAAAAACATCACAGCACCGCTTTGGATGCCGGACGACTGGCACAAAGTCTAGGTGTGGAAAACCTCGTACTGTATCATACAGAAGACAAGACGCTGGCAACACGTAAAAAAAGTTATACAGAAGAGGTACGTTCCATATATAACGGAAACATCTACGTACCAGAAGACTTGGAACGGATTTTGATTGACTAAAAAGTAGCTATTTCTTTAGCAAATAGCATTAGAGAATGCTACATAAAAATGGAAAATGAAAACCAAAAGTATAAAGAAACCATCAAGACAATGTGTGAACTCAAAAATTCTATCGCCATCAGAAGCATGCAACACAACGATATAGAAAGAATTATGCAAATTTGGCTAATGAGCAATATACACGCGCATGACTTTATAGAAGAAACTTACTGGAAAAATCAATATGACAACGTGAAAACAATGATTCCTGAAGCAGAAGTCTATGTATGTGATAAGTCGGCACAAATAGTAGGATTCATTGGATTATCAGACAATTATATAGCAGGGCTATTTGTTTCTCCGGAATCGCAATGTCAAGGCATTGGGAAAAGACTGCTAGAATATGCCAAAAGAATAAAACTGGAACTGTATTTGAACGTATATCAGAAAAATAAAAGGGCTATTCAAATCTACCAGAAGGAGGGATTTACTAAAGAATCCGAATCCATTGATGAACATACCGGAGAAAGGGAGTTTATAATGAAAAGAACGAATGCAAAAGTAATTGGCAAGTAAGAATCTGTTTACAATTTGTTCAGAAGGTATTTAATTCTGATTTATCTGAGTTTATTTTCGGCCTTTTTTGTAATGTATTTCGCCACAAAGCCCGCTATGCGAGCTGGCTAAAATCAAAAGCGAAGCCAGAACCGAGCAGCTGAAAAACAAGGCTACGGATAGACAAACATGACAATCAAATCCGTCTGCTGAACGAGCACATGAGGATGAAGAAAGAGCGTCATAGCACAGAGAAACACTGCCAGCAGGAGATACACCGACAGGAACTGAACATGAAGATGAAGAAAATAGAAGAGCTGAACGAAATCATCGGCAAAACTTTCAAATGGTTTCCCATTATGAGAGAAATGCTGCAAATGAGGAAGTTCTGCAAGTCGGCTGGATTCACGCAGGAGATGATAGACGCGCTTTTGGCTAAAAGGAAGCCCATAGTTTGCAGCGGCAAGCTTTTCTCTGCTTGATGAGGAAGTCATAGGCAAGTGCCGTCCTTTCTCATGCTGCAATGCCGACTTGGACGACTTTTTCCGCCAGGACGAAGCTCCTTCCGTCATTGTCTGTGCATTTACGCTCTCCAATGACAGCATACGTGTGGACATGTTGCCGAACAGCAGGGAAAAGAAAGTGCAGAGAGACATCCCCCGCTCCAAACAGATGCGGCGTTATCCGAGTGTACTGATTGGGCGCTTGGGTATCAATGTGGAATTTGCCCACCGTGGCATAAGCAGCGAACTGATGGAGTTCATCAAGTCATGGTTCATAGACGCAGGCAACAAGACCTATTGCCGTTTCTTGATAGTAGATACCTATAACAAGGAAAAGATTTTTCCGAAACGTTCGGAAAGGTTCTTAGCAGTCTCACCTACGACCTGACCGGAAAAGATGTTGCCGACGGTGTTCATCACCACGGCTTCCGGTGGAATTGGTGAATAAAAAAAGGTGTACGATAAAAAAAGCGAGCTGAAGAAGATAACGAGCGATAACAGGCCGTTTACAAATAAATTATGGATCTTAATAGAGGCGATAGGATTTTTTCGGACAAAAATGACAGCTTTGCGAGGGGGAAACTGTAGAAGGAGAGAAGAAACATGCCATCCTGTGAAATTCAATGCTATCCGATGATGGAATCATGTCATTAGAAAAGAGTTTTACCTTTCATTCTTTACCTTTGACCAGCTGACTATCAGTGCGAAAAGGGTGAAACCGTCATCGGGATTTTCGATTTGTGCTAGCAAAGGCAAGAGTTTCCACAATATAAAATGAAAATCCTTCCATGTCTCTTAAAGAATATATACCGTCTCAATATGCCTCTTGATAATCTACTCACATTCTATTAGTAGCCGTTTATTTTCCGGCAACGAATACTCTTTTTTAGGTATTGCCCACTCATAAAAAAACGAAGAGCTTTGCAGCGATATTTCAAAAGTTTTCTAATCAAATAATTCTAAAATGAAAAAGATTAACAAAATGTATGCCGCTGCACTGCTTCTTACCTTATGCTGTGCATCATGCAACGATGACGAAGCCTTGTCGTACAGCCAGAAAACGATGACTAACAGTGAACTGAAGGCTATTCTTATACAGAAAGGATACCAATTCAGTGAAGATGGAAAACTGCTGTTGGATGATTTGGCTAATCGCACTACAACATTGGATTTAACTGCAACTAAACTGACTGACCTGTCCGAACTATCCATTCTACCCAACTTAAAAGAAGTGGATTTGTCAGACAATGGGTATGGCCCTGCCTTCGATTTTGCCAAGTTGCCGGATCAGATTACTGGAGTGGACTTGACCGGAAATGAAATTTATGAATATCCTGGCTTAGTTCATATTGAGACCCAAGAAAACGGAGACGAACATGTAACCGTGCTTCACAAGCTTACAAAACTCTATTTGCCGGAAGAAGCGAAATACAATTGTGTGGAACTTCCTGCCTTCTTTTCTCATGAAGAAGGGGTAGATATGAAAATGGAAAATGCAAAAGGAAACGTAGAGGCTTACCACACACTGAGAGAAGTGCCGGATGCAACCGCGAGAAAAATGTTGCAGAAACTTTACCCGTCCTTGTTCAACGAGGATAAGATAGATATAAGCCGACGCATGGTGGATCCCTCCCAAAAAAACAAGGAGATGAATATCAGCCCTTTTAGTGTTCCGAAAGGAGAAAGCGTAAAGTCAGTTGAGGGTGTGGAATATGTAATCATGAATCCCAGTTATCAGGGAGCAACTATTATGTTGCAACCCAGCGAAGAATGTACATTGCCTTATTTAAAACTTAATCCTGACAATGTAGGACTTTTTCTGTCAAATATAAATACCCCTAATTTGGATATTTCGTATGCTGAAAGGTTGTGTCTTTTTAAAACTCGGAAAAACAAGGGTATTAAAAATATAGATTTCAGTCACTGTACCCTAATGGGGCAGAGAAGCTTTGAAGCAGAAACGGATGTATTTAACAATCCGAGCCAGATATCATTTCTTGAATGTGAGAACCTAGAGAAAGTGACTTGGCCTAAAGCTGCAAAAATTTTAGATGATGTAACGTTTGAGATGTTGCCAAAGTTGAAAGATCTGGACTTGTCTCAGTTTGAGTTTATTTCCATGTCGCTTGCCGGCTTGAATTGCGGCATCAAATATCCTAATTATAAATGGGATATATATTACGAAAAAGTAAATTTTACTCCTTTTGCCATTTCAGAAGATATTTATAACAAAGAAGAAACAAAAGTATTTTTAGATGCGAATCATGAATATCTGAAAGAATTCAGACCCGAGGTGGGTAAAATATACAGATGGTCAAAACATTACAAATAACAACAACTTAATCAATTCAAATGAAAACAATGAAAAAAATTATGTTCTCATTAGCCTTGATATTGGCTGGTTTGAATTCTGTTTATGCTAATGACAGTAGCAGGAAAATATTAAATGATGATACTATGTCAGTTTTGGTAGCATCAGTAGATGGTGTTTATGCAGGCAAAGCTACTCCAACAAAAATGAATGGCCTACCTATAACAAGTGGCAAATCTTATGATTGTGAATATGCTATCGAATCCGGCTATCTAAGTGGTAGTTTTACGGTAGGCCCTCATACTGTAATTATGAATAGCAAAGAAGAAATTACAGGAGCAGGTACTTATGCTGTTTCAGGTAAGATTACTCTTGGCTTTATAAATTTCAGTTTTTCAGGTAATGTAATTGTTACTGAAGCAGATGGATCGAATCTTGAATTTTCATGTCATGTAGTAACAGAAAATTTGGGGGCAGTATCTGAGTTCAGTTTTGTAGGAACAAAATAGATAAAGTATTATGACAAGAATAAAATGTTTTTTATATGTTTTTTCCTCATTGTTGTGCATGCTGTTTTCTTCATGTACGGCAGACGAAGAAATAACGAAAGAACCTGTAGCTGAAAGTTATATCGATGCAGCCAAGGAGATACTGCATGACAAACTGGTGGTCAATGCCACCGCTATGCAGGGTACCGTGAACAAGACATTGTTGCCCGAAGGCTGCCCGGTGATGTATCACCTCAAATGGAACGATGACAATACATTGAATGTCCAGATAAAAGACTTTTGTGTGGGCAACATGCCGCTGACCATTACATTTTCCATCAATGCCAAGTTCATGCAACTGAACACATGGGAAAAAGATGAGTATACCGGAGACGGTTGGATCAAGTTCCAGGGGAAAGCCGGCAAGACCAGTTATATAGGCAATACGAACGAATACGAAGACGGGACAGGTGGTTCCGGTACCATACAAGGTTATCTGAATGTAAACACTCACGAAATTGAGTTTGTCACCAACTTTAATGTGCTCAACTTTAGCGCGGACACTTATAAGCAAAAGATAGATCCTACCCGCGTTGACCGTTACGACGAAGAGTTTGCACAGTATGAGAAAGACCTGGAAGAATACAAGAAAGAAAACGGTATCGAGTAAACTTCTCTGGTAAGCGTATAGGGAAAAGAGGAAAGATAGCCTCACCGTTATCTTCCCTCTTTTACTATAATTTGTAAAATTGATAAAAAATGAAGACTATCTATAAACTGACATTCACCGCCTTGTCACTTATCATGATGGTATGCCATGCTTCAGCCGCCACCGAAGCCGCCAAGATAGGCATAACCCTTATGGAGAAGGGAACAAACATACCTTTGGCAGGCGCGGTTGTGACCTATTCCAATGTCAGGAATGCCATCAAACAGTTTCATGCGGTAGCTGATGAGGACGGCCGCGTGACGCTAGAGGTGGCAGACGGCGGAGTATGTTATTATCAAGTGACCTATATCGGCTTTAAGTCGTTAGAGGGCAACTTTTTGGTAAAAGATTGCCCCAAAAAACTATACCTGGAGTCGGACAATAAAATGTTAAGTGAAGTAACCGTAACCGGATCGTATAAGGAGCGTCCTGTAAAGCTGGCTCCCATACAGACGCAAGTCATCAGTGCGGCGGCCATGGTAGAAGCCGGATATAGCGATATACAGAAAGTGCTTCAACAGCAGACACCGGGACTGAACATCCAGAAAGTAGGTTTCGGTAACGAGATTTCCATGCAGGGACTGGATGCACGTCATGTCATGTTCTTGATGGACGGAGAGCGCATGACGGGCGACATGGCGGGAAACCTGGACTATGAACGATTCAACCTTCATGCGTTGGATCGTATTGAGATTGTAAAAGGTGCCACGAGCACGTTATACGGCTCGCGGGCATCGGGTGCGGTGATCAATTTGATAACCAAAAAGCCAACGGACGGATTTCGGTTTGATGTAGGAGTGCGTTACGGACAGATGAACGAACGCAACTACAAAAATCCATTGAAAAAGGATTTCCTTTATCTGTTCGAGAAGAATTCCGACCGCCCCAATCTCCAAAGCTGGGCCTCGGCGGGCTGGAAACGCAAATGGTTCGGCACACAGACAGACGTATGGTACAGCGAGAGCGATGCTTTCTATCTCTATCAGGCAGAAGGCGACCGGAAAGTGTACACTGCCGAAGCGAATCCTTTCCTTGACGAGGATGTGATCATCCAAAGCGATATGCCCCGTCCTCCTATGGGGGTAGAGGGTACGGAACACCTGTCTGTATCTCAGAAACTCTTCTTTGAACCAGGTAAAAACTTCAAGGCGGAAGTATATGGAACTGCTTTTTGGATGAACCAGTTCGACCTGGTACAGGACTTGGTATTCAGCCAGTCTAAGGATTACATACTGGGCGCAAGGGCATCCTACTCGTTGAAAAACTGGTTCACTGTGACGGCCAGCCTGCACACGGACTTCTATGACCGCTATAAACGCCATGAGCGTCGCGACGAACAACGCAAGGTTTACAAGAGCCGCATCATGCAACCTCGTCTGAAGATAACAAGCGACTATTTTGAC
>Jeb_p2__coassemble_1435_pt1 | contig 12911 bp, 10 predicted proteins | sample Jeb_p2__metabat2_high_PE_023 | metagenome-assembled genome bin Jeb_p2 | reverse complement strand
ATTCTGTCCGCCTCATCGGCAGACGCCATCTATAAGACAAACGGTGTGCCAAAAGGTTCATGCCAGATGCCACTCGCTTTTTCTGTCAGTCTTATCTGCCAAACTGTCAGAAAGCAGCCTGTAAAATCTGCCTATCCGGCTGTTTATGGAACATGTTCTTTAGGAATGCGAATCATTTTTTCCTAATCCTCGAAACTTTTTCTACCTTTGCCAAGCATCTTATTAATGATTAAGCTTATGAATAAACTACTGATTTTGTGGTTTTCCATCGCAGTGCTGTGTGGCGCCTGTGGAAGCGGAAAGAGGCAGGCAGAGCATTCTCTTTCCGGTGATACCTTGGAGGTGAGACATGCTCGTTTGTTCACTTGGGTAGATTATAAAGATTACCAGGTGGCCACGTTGCGTAATCCGTGGGACACGCTTCATGTCCTCCATACTTATATCCTGGTGCCGCGCGATAAGGAGTTGCCTTCCATGCTTCCGCAGGGTACGGTGGTACGTACACCGTTGCAGCGCTCGCTGGTGTATTCGGCCGTTCACTGCAGTCTGTTGCAGGAACTGGGGGTAGGCAGTTCCATAGCCGGGGTGTGCGATTTGAAGTATATCTGCCTCGATAGCATTCATTCAGCTGTAAGGGCTGGCCGGATAGTAGATTGTGGCGATGCCATGCAGCCCGATTTGGAACGGGTCATCGATCTTTCGCCCGATGCAGTGCTGTTGTCGCCTTTCGAGAACAGCGGTGGGTATGGGAAGATAGAGAAACTGAATATTCCTTTGATAGAATGTGCCGATTATATGGAAACTTCTGCATTGGGACGTGCCGAATGGGTGCGCCTGTACGGACGACTCTTCGGGGTGGCTGCTGAGGCCGACAGCCTTTTCCAAGAGGTGGAGCAGCGTTACGGGGAGCTTTGTCATCGGGCGAGTCTTTCGTCTGTTCGTCTTTCCGTGTTCAGTGAGCGTAAGAGTGGTTCTGCCTGGTATATGCCGGGTGGGGGCAGCACGCTGGCCGGACTCTATCGGGATGCTTGTGCCGATTATCCTTTCGATTATACGCCTCAGAACGGCTCGGTGCCTTTGGCCTTTGAAACTGTATTCGACAAGGCAGGTGAGGCCGATGTATGGCTTATCAAATATAATTCTCCTAAAGATTTGACGTACGATGACTTGCGTGCCGAGTATGCAGGGTATGCCCGTTTCAAGGCTTTCAGACAGCACACCATCTATGGATGCAACACGGCATATATACCTTATTATGAAGAGACACCTTTTCATCCCGAGCGTTTGCTGGAGGATTTTATACAGATGTTTCATCCGGAGTTAGGTGGATTTGGCGGACTCCATTATTTCCGTAAACTGGAATGAGTAGGGGAGGAGTATACGGAGCAGGGCTGTTGGGACTGATAGGCTTGCTTTTTCTGGCCAATTTGTTGATAGGGTCGGTACACATCCCGGCGCAGCAGGTGTGGCAGATGCTTTGCGGCAATGGGCCGGACAAGGCCACGTGGAGTTTCATTTTGTGGGAGTCGCGCTTTCCGCAGGCCGTTACTGCGGTGCTGAGTGGGGGAGCGCTGGCCGTATGCGGGCTGATGCTTCAGACGGCCTTCAAGAATCCTTTGGCGGGCCCTTCGATACTGGGTATCAATTCCGGTGCCAGTCTGGGGGTGGCCTTGGTGATGTTGTGGCTGGGGGGCAGTGTTACGGCCGGCACCTTTAGTGCTTCAGGCTTTCTGTCCGTGCTGCTGGCTGCATTTGCGGGCTCCATGCTGATTATGGCATTTGTGCTGTTTCTCTCTACCTTGATTCGCAGCACCGTGATGCTGTTGATAGCCGGTATCATGATAGGATATATCACCTCATCGGCCATTTCACTGCTTAATTTCTTTGCTACTGCCGAGGGGGTGCAGTCTTATCTGATTTGGGGTATGGGAAATTTTGGCGGCGTATCTTTGCAGCAGCTTCCTTACTTTGCCGGGGTTACGCTGCTGGGGCTGCTGGGCTCATTGCTGCTGATTAAGCCCCTTAATGCCTTGCTCTTAGGGGAACGTTACGCCGAAAATCTGGGCATTCGTGTACGGGCGGTGCGCAATTGGTTACTGGTGGTTACCGGATTGCTTACGGCTGTAACTACAGCCTTTTGCGGACCGGTGTCGTTTATTGGGCTGGCTGTTCCCCACGTGGCCCGTATGCTGTTGGGCACATCCAATCATCGTTCCTTGCTGCCTGTTACCATGCTGTGTGGTGCTGTGGTGGCCTTGGTGTGTAATTTACTTTGTGTACTTCCCGGCGAGTCGGGTCTGCTTCCGTTAAATGCAGTTACTCCGCTGATAGGTGCTCCGATCATTATCTACGTCATAGTGCATCAGCGGGGCATGCATTAATCGGTATTCTTTCCGGAAGGGCTATTCTGGCGGCAGTATATACATAAAAAGAAGCAAGGCATGACAGCGCTCACTGACCGCTTGTCATGCCTTGTACTTTTTTGTTTTTTTTTCTGTTTTACCAGAACCGGTTACGTTCCGGGCTGTATTCAAATCCTACACTTTTCAGTTTGATGATGATAACTTCCTTTTCTACGTTCATGTCCTCGCAAAGGGCATCCAATGAAGGGTAGAAATCTCTCAATTTCAAATTGATGAAGCTGTATAGCATCATCGGATCTTCGGGTAATTTCATTTACTTTCTTCTTTTTATATAGTTACTAATACCGCCGCAAAGATAAATAATTTGCTTGTTCCGTAGATTGATGTATATCAAAAAAACGCAGTCGTTCCGCAGCATGGTGTACAGCTATGCTCATAGGTGCTTCCAGTTATGTGCTGTTTCACCTGTAGCTTTATACCTATTAAGGTATAGTTATATCTAGCTCAAGGTATAGCTTTACTCTGTCTGAGCTGTAGCTTTGTCTTTTCTTTCAGTCATCTTTCGTTGTACGAACTCTTTCTTCAGCAAGGCCTCTTCCTGATTCTTCTTGATTTCCGTGATAGCGGCCAGGAGCTGAGCCAGCTGATACACTTCATAGGCAGCCTGTCGGTCGGCAGGAGTCATTTGGGTAGAGTAGGAGCGTTCACCCTGGTAGTTCACCCGCAGGTTTTTGTCCTTGTTCATGCAGATGAAGCTGATGACGCTGCCGTCGGCTCCCAGTTTATAGTCGGCTTTTTCTATGGTTTCTCCCAGGTTGCTGGTTTCGTAGCTGTCGCTCGATGCCGGTGTTTCGGCAAAGCTGCCGTCCGGTGCGGTTACTTTCACGGCAATGTGGTGTATGGGGCGGCTTCCGCAGTAGATGGAAGTCATGCTCATCAGTCCCGTTTCGTCTGTCTGGAAGCGTAAGTAGCAGCGGTGCAGGTTTTTTTCTATTACTTGCGACGGAGTCAGGTAGTTGCCTACCTCTTGGTACTCGGCATCTTTTTCCAGTACGTATTTATGTCGGATAGCATCCAGTGCCTGCTGTTTCTCGGTCAGCATACTGTCCAGGTAGGCCAGTGTCTTTTCCTGTTCTGCCAGCTCCACTTCCTGCATCAGATAGATGCCGGCCCGTCGGGTTTCAAAGGCTTTGGGATAGATGGTTTTGATGCTGTCTATCAGACTCTTGGCAGCGTTGTAGTCGCCCTGTTCAAAGGCCGTGCGGGCAGCCTGTAGCTTTTCGCCGGCTTTTTTCTCCACATCTTCGCAGGAGAACAGCGTGCCACACAAACACGCCAGCATAAGTATTCTCTTCATGGGTTCTATGAGTTTGAGTTTCGGTGCAAAAATAGCAATAATATCGGTGAAAAGACGTATCTTTGCACATTAATATTGATTAGTAGAATATGATTGAGCTGACTAGAGAGGAGCTGAAACAGCGTTTCAGTGAACCGGTATTTCATAAGATTTCTGAGACAGCCGATGAGCTGGGACTGGAGTGTTACGTGGTGGGAGGCTATGTGCGCGATATTTTTCTGCAACGCCCGTCGAAAGACATCGATGTGGTAGTGGTGGGAAGCGGCATTGCTATGGCCGAGGCACTGGCTGCCAAACTGGGGCGGGGAGCGCACCTCTCCGTGTTCAAGAATTTCGGTACAGCCCAGCTGAAATATAAAGGTACCGAAGTAGAGTTTGTGGGGGCCCGCAAGGAGTCGTACACGCACGATTCGCGTAAACCCATTGTGGAGGATGGTACGCTGGAGGATGACCAGAACCGGCGCGACTTTACCATCAATGCACTGGCGGTGTGCCTGAACCGTGAGCGTTTTGGCGAGTTGGTAGATCCTTTCGACGGGATGTACGACATGAAGGATCGCACCATACGCACGCCGCTGGACCCAGACATTACTTTCAGCGACGACCCTTTGCGCATGATGCGCTGTGTGCGCTTTGCCACTCAGCTGAATTTTTATATCGACGATGAGACTTTTGATTCTTTGTGCCGTAACCGCGAGCGCATCAGCATCATATCGAAAGAACGCATTGCCGATGAGCTGAATAAGATTATGCTTTCACCTATTCCTTCCAAGGGATTCATCGACTTAGACCGTTCGGGGCTGTTGGAGCTTATCTTCCCCGAACTGGTGGCGCTGCAGGGAGTGGAGTCGCGCAACGGCCGTGCGCATAAAGACAACTTTTATCACACGCTGGAGGTGCTGGATAATATCTGTAAGCATACGGATAACTTGTGGCTGCGCTGGGCGGCCTTGCTGCACGACATCGGCAAGCCGACCACCAAGCGCTGGGATGCTCGTGTGGGGTGGACCTTCCATAACCATAACTACATCGGCGAGCGCATGATTCCGGGTATTTTCCGTAAGATGAAGTTGCCCATGAACGAGAAGATGAAGTATGTGCAGACGCTGGTAGGGCTGCATATGCGCCCCATCGTGATAGCCGATGATGAGGTGACCGATTCTGCGGTGCGCAGACTGCTCTTTGAGGCGGGAGAGTACATCGATGATTTGATGACCCTTTGTGAAGCGGATATTACTTCGAAGAACAGCGAACGCAAGAAGCGTTTCCTGCAGAATTTCCAGCTGGTACGCGAGAAGATGGCCGATTTGCAGAAGAAAGACGACTACCGCAATTTCCAGCCGCCTGTAAGTGGCGAGGAGATTATGCAGACTTTTGGCTTGCAGCCTTGTAAGGAAGTGGGTATCTTGAAGCAGGTTATCAAGGATGCCATTTGGAACAGTGTGATTCCTAACGAATACGAAGCTGCCCGTGCACTGATGATGCAACGGGCAGCTGAGATGGGATTAAAGGCCGTGGATTAAACGGTCTGGAATTTCCGGCTTACTTTCAGGAGGTTCGAGGTGTAGGTCACTACATTTTGGGCCTCCTGAATCATATTCAGATATACCATACTAACCTTGATGCTGCCGGCTTCGGTGCGGATACGCTGCAGTTCTTCGCGCTTCAGCTGTGCCAGCTGGTTGTTCAGTTCCATAGCCTTGTGCACTTCAGTCTCCATACCTTCGTAGTCGGAATGTTCTATGCGGTGTCTGCACATTTGCAGCAGGTAGGTGATGTCTTCTTTTACATCGCCAAACTCGCCTTTCTGGGTGGGGTTCAGTGGCTTGAAGTTATTGTCTACGTGTTCCAGGCAAGGTTCGCACAGACGTCCTACGCTGTATACCAGTTCGCTGGCAAAGTCATTGCCCTGGTAGTAGTACAGACCCTTGTCCAGTACGGTATTGTTGTTCAGTCTGCACATGGCCAGTGTTCCGCTGCGCATCATCTGCTTCACCAGTTGCTTTTGGAACTTCACTTCTCCCATAGAGCGGCGCAGACCCCTCAGGTTCTCGTGCAGGAAGGCAGTCACCGTGCGTTCGAAGTTTTCTTCTGTAAAGTTGAGAATTTTGCTCAGTTCTTCGCGGGTATGTTCGCGCAGCAGTTTCAGAATCTCTTCATTGTCCGTGCTCTTCATGAGCTGTTTCAGCGTTTCGCTGTCTTTTTCTTTGGCTTTGCGTTTCTTATACATCACTTGGCTGCGAATCAGCATGAATACAGCCAGGGCAATCAGCAGAACGATGGCAGTGCTGCCTCCGAAGTGAATCAGCATGGCTACGAAGAAGCAGATGGTAAAGGCTGCTCCGGCGGTAATGAACCAGCCGCCGATGACACTCAGCACACCTGTGATGCGGAACACGGCAGAGTCGCGCCCCCAGGCACGGTCGGCCAGTGAGGTACCCATGGCTACCATGAAGGTAACGTAGGTGGTAGAGAGCGGCAATTTCAGAGAGGTACCCAGGGCGATGAGCAGACCTGCCAATACCAGATTGACAGAAGCACGTACCAAGTCGAAGGCTGCACCGTCGGCCATAATGGCTTCATCCTTGCAGAAGCGGGTGTTTATCCATCGCTTAGTGCCTTCGGGCATGGTCTTGGAAAGTCCGTTGGCTATGGTCAGGCTGAAGCGTACCAGTGTACGGGCGATAGGGGTACTGCCGAAGTTTTCTTCTCCTTCGTCCTGGCGCGCCAAGTCTACCGAAGTCTTAATTACGTTGTGTGCTTTCTTCGAAGTGCAGAGGGCGTATACCATTACAACTCCGGCAGCTATCAAGAAGTACCAGGGAGTTTTAGCCGGGCCCAGCAGCGAGGTCATCAGATGACCGTCTACACCGGCAGCCGTGCCATTATTGATATAGTCCATATAAGATGAATATCCGGCCAGAGGTACACCGATGAAGTTTACCAAGTCGTTGCCGGCAAAGGCCAGGGCCAGGGCAAAGGTACCCAGCATCACCACTATCTTGAAGATGTTCACCCGGCACCAGTGCAGAATCTGCATCAGGATGGTGAAGAATACGAAGCACGAACCGATGAGCATCAGGGTGTTTTCTTGAATCCAGGCTTTATTTTCGGGGGTCATGAAAGAGCTGTCTTTCAGACCTTTGATTAGCATAAAGTAGATGATGGAAGTAGCTGCGATGCCGCCAAACAGGGCAATGCTGTATTTCATGTGTTTCTTATAGTTGAAGGAGAACACGATACGGGCCAGCCATTGCACCAGCATACCGAAGAAGAAGGCGATGGCCACAGATACGAAGATAGCCATGATTACCGAAAGGGCTTTGTCGGTATTGATAAGGTCGCCCAGCACCAGTGAGTTATCGCTGTACACCTTGATAAGAGAGATGGCAAAGGTACCGCCCAGCAACTCGAATACCATAGATACAGTGGTAGAGGTCGGTAGTCCCATGGTGTTGAATACATCGAGCAGCACCACGTCGGTCAGCATCACGGCCAGCAGGATGCACATAATCTCGGCAAAATAGAAATGCTCGGGCTGATAGATGCCGTGTCGGGCAATATCCATCATACCGTTGCTCAGTGCAGCTCCGATAAACACGCCTATGGCGGCTATAAAGAGCATAGTCTTGAATGAGGCCGCTTTAGCTCCTACGGCCGATTGGAGAAAGTTGACCGCATCGTTACTGACGCCCACTACCAAGTCGAAGATAGCCAGGACGAACAGAAAGATGACGATACCCAGGTAAATTGTTTCCATGTATAAAATGTATTATGTTTATCTGGCTGCAAAAATACTACATTCGTGTTGCACCCAAATGTCATACATGTTACAACGATGTTACAATTTGCTTTTCAGGTATTCGTAGAAGGTATACTGAGCCCGTACCGGTTCCTTCTGCGGTGATGCCGATTTGGGGCAGTTGCGCAGTTGGTGGTCTACGAAGCAAGCTTTTCTTTTATCAGCCAGCTGTATGCGCAGCATCTGTGTCAACTCTTCTTTCAAGTCGGGATCCAGGATGGGGGTCACGGCTTCGATTCGTTTGTAGAGGTTGCGTTTCATCCAGTCGGGCGAGCCTATAAAAATATCCGGGCATCCGTTGTTGCCGAAGTACCACACACGGGCATGTTCCAGGAATGTATCCACGATGCGCGTCACACGGATGTTTCGGCTATAGGGCTGTCCGGGAATGAGGCAGCAGATACCCCTCACGATGAGGTCTATCTCTACGCCCGCTTCCGATGCCTCGTATAGTCGGTCTATCATGGAGGTATCTTGCAGGGCATTCATTTTAAGGATGATGCGTCCTTTCTTTCCTTCACGTGCCAGGGCTATTTCCCGGTCGATGAGGCGGTTCAGTTCGGGTATAAGGTTGAATTGCGCCACCAGCAGCCGTTTGAACTGCGCCCCTTCCTTTCCCTGCAGGGTCTGAAACAAGTGGTGCAGGTCATCTACCAGTTGTTCGTTGCAGGTAAACAGGCCGCAGTCGGCATAGAGTCGGGCTGTTTTCTCATTAAAGTTTCCCGTGCTGATGTATGCGTAACTCTTCAGTCGTTTGCCTGCTTCATCTTGTCGCAGTACCAATGCCACTTTGGCATGTACTTTCAGTTTGGGCAGACTATATATAATGTGTATGCCGGCATTCTTCATCATTTCAGCAGTGGCCAGGTTGTTCTCTTCGTCAAACCGTGCCTTTAGCTCCACAAATACGGTCACCTGCTTGCCGTTCTGTGCCGCGGCTATCAAGGTATTGATGACCGATGAGTTTTCTGCCACCCGATACTGCGTCACCATGATTTCGTGCACCGTAGGTTCGTGTACTGCTTCATACAGAAAATGGATGAAGTGGTCGAACGAATGGTAGGGATAGTGCAGCAGCAAATCCTTGCGCGAGACGTATTCAAAGATAGATTCCTGTGCATTTAGACAGGAAAGTTTCAGGGGTTGAGGCTTGAATGCAGGCACCAGATCCCAGTTGGGGTTGGGCAGGTGGTTCAGATCTTCCATGTTGAGGTGTTTATCGCCGGGCACCAGTTCTTGCGGGTCTATGTTGTAAGCATTGACCAGAAAGTCCAGAAAGTCTTGTGGCATGGCCCGGTCGTACACAAACCGGCACACGGCGCCTATCTTGCGTTTCTTCACTTTGGTCTTTACCTGTTCTATAATCTCTGAAGTGTTAGCCCCTTCATCTATCAGAATATCCGCATCGCGCGATATCTTGATGCAGTAGCTTCCGTCTACCACGTATCCGGGGAAGATGGTGTCGATGTTGGCCTTGATGATGTCTTCTATGTACATCAGGTAATAATAGCCGTCCACCTTGGGCAGTTCGATGAAGCGGGGCACCTTGCTATAGGGCAGCTTCAGTACGAAGTACACAGCCTCGCCTCCTTCCTTGGGGTACAGCCTGACGGCCAGGTACAGGCGGTTGTCGCGCAGGAAAGTCACCACGCGGTCTGTATCCACCGGCATCGGGCTGAGGTAGGGGAAAATTTCCTCGCGGAAGAAATTTTGCACATACGCTTGATGGAAGGGCGCCACCCGGCAGTTTTGGTAGAAGATAATGTGCTGCTCCTTCAGGGCCGGCAGAATCAGTTGTTCGTAGATGCGTACACGGTCTTCCAGCTGGCGGTTCACTTCATCATTGATTTCCTGCACCAGTTGGATGGCGCTCTGCACAGTTTCTTCACTGTCGCGGGTCACTCCCGTGGCTATGGCTTTGTGGTCGGCCACCCGTATCTTGTAGAATTCCTCCAGATTAGAGGAGTAGATGGATATGAAGTTGATTCGCTCGTAAAGCGGCAGCGTGTCATCTTCTGCTTCCATAAGTACGCGATAGTTGAATGACAGCCAGCTGATGTCTCTTTTGAAATACCTGCTCTCCATAGTGAAAATTTTAGGCCTTTCACAAAGTTAAGTAAAACCGTGCATATACGGAAGCTTTTTGCAGAAAATATCGCGTGATACCCTCGCGTCCGGCTATTGTCTGCCCGTTTTTTTGTATTACCTTTGTCGGCTGAATGTATCAACTAGCTATAATTTATGACCAGAATAGGAATATTGTCGGATACGCACGGATATTGGGATGATAAATATCTGCAGTACTTTGAGCCGTGCGATGAAATATGGCACGTGGGCGATATAGGCTCGGAAGAAGTGGCGCAGCGATTGTCGGCTTTCAAACCCTTTCGTGCAGTGTATGGCAACATCGATGGGCAAGAACTGCGGCGGCGCTATCCGCAGACCCTGCGCTTCACGGTAGATGGGGCAGAAGTGCTGATGAAGCATATAGGGGGATATCCGGGTAAGTACGATCCTTCTATTGCCGGTTCTATTCTGACGCGTCCGCCCAAACTGTTTATCAGCGGACACTCTCATATTCTGAAGGTGAAGTACGATAAAACGCTGGCTTTGCTGCATATAAATCCAGGTGCAGCTGGCAAATACGGCTTCCATAAGGTGCGTACGCTGGTACGTCTGGTAATCGATCAGGGAGAGTTTCGAGACCTGGAGGTCATCGAACTGGCCGATTAAATTTTTCGATGTGAAAAATTTTGTACTACGATTGCTTTGCACTATCTTTGCATCGGAAATATATAACAACCATGAGGCCAGTTCCTCCTGCATGTTTTTTAGGCAAACATGAAAGATGATTCCTCAAAAGAAGAACTATAAAATGAAACTATTTTCATAAATCGTACATCATAATCCTTAGTTCATAACTATTTAATTCTTATATTTAATGAAGACTTATCTGGTAACCGGCGCTGCAGGTTTTATAGGTGCCAATTATATCAAATACATCCTTGCCAAACATAACGATGTAAGGGTGGTGATTCTGGATGCGCTGACCTATGCCGGCAATCTGGGGACGATTGTTTCCGACATCGACAATGAGCGTTGCTTTTTTATCAAGGGAGATATCTGTGATAGAGCCTTGGTAGATGAATTGTTCGGAGAATACAAGTTCGACTATGTGGTAAACTTTGCTGCAGAGAGCCATGTGGACCGCAGTATCGAAAATCCGCAGTTGTTTCTGATTACCAATATCCTGGGTACGCAGAATCTGCTGGATGCAGCCCGTAGGGCATGGGTGAGCGGAAAAGATGAAACCGGTTATCCCACTTGGCGCAGGGGCGTGCGCTATCATCAGGTATCTACCGATGAGGTATATGGCTCGTTAGGGGCAGAAGGGTATTTCACTGAAAAAACGCCACTTTGTCCGCACAGTCCCTACAGTGCCAGCAAGACGAGTGCCGATATGGTGGTGATGGCTTATCACGACACCTACAAGATGCCGGTCACCATTACCCGCTGTTCGAATAACTACGGTCCTTACCACTTTCCGGAAAAACTGATTCCCCTCATCATCAAGAACATTCTGGAGGGCAAGAAACTGCCGGTGTATGGCGATGGCAGCAACGTGCGCGATTGGCTCTATGTAGAAGACCATTGCAAGGCTATCGACCTGGTGGTGCGTCTGGGGCAGGACGGTGAGGTATATAATGTGGGTGGTCATAATGAAAAGACCAACCTGGAGATTGTGAAACTTACCATAGCCACTATCCATAGACTCATGACCGAGCAGCCGGAATATCGCAAGATGCTGAAGAAGCAGGTGAAGGATGCCGACGGGCAGATAGACATCGGCTGGATTAACGAAAGCTTGATAACTTTCGTGAAAGACCGTTTGGGACATGACCAGCGCTATGCTATCGACCCCACCAAGATTACTGAAGCCTTGGGCTGGTATCCCGAAACCAAGTTTGAAGACGGCATTGTAAAGACCATCGAATGGTATCTCAATAATCAAGCGTGGGTAGAAGAGGTGACCAGTGGCGACTATCAGTGCTATTACGATCGCATGTATGGTAAGCGTTGACCTTTAGTTGGCCAACGCTATACTCAACAATAATCCGAAGAACAGCATGTTGCGTGAAGTTTCACCCAATATGCTGTTTAATTTTTTACCGCTGCGTATCCGGCTCATCTTCCACCAGGTAAGGGCGTGCATACACAGGTAAGTGCCCGGTGCCCAGATAAATTCCAGGGCTGTGAGTCGTCCGTCGGCCACTAGCTGCAGACACAGCAGGCAGGCTGCCATGCCACTTCCCAGATAGAACATTCGTCCGAATTTTTCGCCGAATTTCACCACCAGCGTTTGCTTCTGGCTGATAGCATCTTGTTCGCGATCGCGGTAATTATTCAGAATCAGCAGTGTATCGATGGCCAGTCCGCTGATGAGCGAGAGTATTATCACATCCATATGCAGGGTACAGGCCTGCACGTAGTAGGTTCCCCCCACCGGCACCAGCCCGAAGAACACCCATACCAGCAGGTCGCCCCATCCGCTGTAAGACAGACGTGTGGTATATAGAAAGGCAAACAAGATGCAGAGAATGCCCAGCAGCACCAGTTCCCATCCGCCGTGTGGCAGTGCTCCTCCCAGATGAAACAGTACGCCCAGTCCGGCCAGTGAAGAGAGGGTCAGCATCACCCCGATGCCGGTTTTCATGGCCGAGGGCGAAATCCATCCCTGCATGCAAGCCCGTTCGGGCCCCAGCCGGTCTTCGCGGTCGGTACCTTTCTTGAAGTCGTACAAATCATTGATAAAGTTGGCGGCTATCTGCATGCCACAGGCAAAGAGGGCACATAGCAAGGCTGCTGTTTCCTGAAATTTTCCGTCGCTGAAGGCCAATGCGCTGCCCAGCAATACAGGTATCAGTGCAGCAGTCAGCGTTTTGGGGCGGGCTGCCAATACCCATGCTCGTAGTGAATTTTGCTTAATCTCTTTCATATTTATCCAATAAATTGAAATCTGTACCGACAAAGATAATAAAAATGTCTATTTTTGCGCCACTTATGACCAAGAAGTTCTTTTATATTGCCGTTCTTTTTCTAGTGCTCCTTACTTCCTGCCGCAGTAAAAGGAGTTTGATAGCTCCGTTGCCTCCTCAGGCAGTTGTGGTGGACACGCTATCTTTGGCCGATACTATCGGCCTGCCCTCGTCGCTTACCGGTATGCTGGTATTCGACCAGTCCAATCTTCGCACGTTGCGTCCTCGCCGGCCGGTTTCCCGCAAGCCCCATACCCCGGCCATCAAGCCGCCCATGGTGCAGGGTGGCACACGTATTCTGGTATCTGTGCGGGAACTTTCTTCTGCGTATTCCGGCATAGACCGTGTGAAGC
>Jeb_p2__coassemble_1179_pt1 | contig 16548 bp, 16 predicted proteins | sample Jeb_p2__metabat2_high_PE_023 | metagenome-assembled genome bin Jeb_p2 | reverse complement strand
GTTCTATCATGTACTTTTGTACGAAGATATTCGGAACTAATCCGGCAGTGGCATACTTAACCAATGTATCTTCCTTTTCTGTGCAAAAAAGAATTCATGTCTCATTTCCAGTAGGAAGTGTTGCAGGTTGTCAAGAATGGATGGCTCTAAGTCGTTTTCTGTTATTAAGGCACGTTCATTCAATCCTAAGAACTCTAAAGTAACTTCAGATTCGGCACTTGCCGAGTGCCGAATTGGTTTGGTGAATTCGGCGGACAGCGTGTGCCGAATTTCATTTCCCGATATAATATAGTGTAATACTTGTTCTTTCCGTTGTGGATAAACAAGGTACAGCCGTCGTACTGATATGTTTTACTAATGCTTCAAAGTTCATAGTCATAAAGATAGGTCTTTTATGATGCCAGCTTATATGTTCTGCATCTATAAATAAATCGCATCCAATAAAGAATATTTTGCATAGTAAACTCATCACTGCTGAAGGGTTCACCCCTTTCATCCTGATAATCAGGGGGTGAAAGGTGAAGGGTGAAAGGTGGTGCCGGCAACTAGTACACCGGTGAAAGGTGATTGGACGGCGGTTTCTGAAAATCTAGCTGTAGGTTTTTGAAATTTTACCTACAGCTAGAATTTTGCCAAGCTGTAGGCCTCCGTAAATCCATGGATTTACGATTCTATTTCCATGGAGTTTTTATCCTGAATCCATGGACAGAATTTCGGAAATCTATGGAGTTATTTTTGGCGAAAAAAACGCGAAAAAATCCTTGAAAAACTTGACAAAATAACCGGCGAAACACTTGACTTTTGCCTTTGAAAATCGTATTGGAGGGAACGTTTCAATTCGCTGAACCTGGTGAAGAAGGTGCCCACCTGTTGTCGGCCGCTCAAATCTATACGAGCCTGAAGAGCAAGCATCCGGCAGCTTTGCAGGATTGCACCCCGTTGGCCTTCAGCAAGCTGCTGGCACAGATAGGGAAACGTGTGCATACCAAGTATGGCAACGGATATTGGGTAAAATCCTGATTTCTCTTTTTTACATGAATGCAATTTTGGTTGATAGAGAAAATAACAGGTTGAAGTCATAAGCCCAAGTTTAGTTGGTGCAAAAAAAATATAGCGGTAAGTCATTATTTGCATTCGGGGTATGGATACAGATAAGGTATAGCTTCCCTTATGAAGGTTGTCACACTGCTTTCATGCGGTTGTCGTTTGTTTGTCATATAGAACGTGTTCTTTTGTGATGTATTTTAAACGAAGCATGATGACTTATAGAAAATACTATCCTACCATTGTCCTTTCGGATATTCATTTGGGTTCAGAGCATTCTCGTACAGAAGAAGTGACGCGTTTTCTGCAGCACGTAGACTGCGATCGCCTAATTTTGAACGGCGATATTATTGATGGTTGGCAATTGCGAAAATCCGGCAAGCGCTGGAAGCAGAAGCACACCGATTTTTTTAAGGTACTTATGAAGATGATGGAGAAGCAGGGTACTGAGATAATTTATGTAGTGGGTAATCACGATGATTTCTTAGACAGTTTGGCTCCTTTTCAGTTTTCAAATATCAAGTTGGTTAAAGAATACTTGTTGACCTCGCGTAGCGGACGGCGATATTTTGTGACTCATGGCGATATATTCGACAGCATTACCACTCATATGCGCTGGCTGGCACATTTGGGCGATGCGGGTTATACCTTTCTGCTTTGGCTGAACAAATGGTATAACCGCCGGCGCGAGCAGCAGGGTAAATCCTATTATTCGCTTTCGCAGTAGGTGAAGCATCGGGTAAAGCGTGCGGTATCTTATATTTCTCAGTTCGAGTGCGAACTGGTGAGGTTGGCCGAGGTGAAGCATTTAGATGGAGTTATCTGCGGGCATATTCATCAGGCTGCGAATACTTGGTATGGGTCTGTGCATTATTTGAATTCCGGTGATTGGGTAGAGAGTCTCACGGCTTTGGTGGAAAATGAAGAAGGCGATTGGGAAATTCTTTCCTACGATGCCATGACGGTTTATGCAGAAGCGGTATGAGGATTTTGTTTGTTATTCAAGGAGAAGGAAGAGGGCACTTAACGCAAGCGCTCTCGTTGCGGCAGAAGTTGGGGGCCGAAGGACATGAAGTGGTAGCGGCATTGGTAGGTAAGAGCCCGGCCCGATGTCTGCCTTATTTCTTTTTACGTAAGATAGGGGTGCCCATCCATACGTTCGAAAGTCCCAACTTTCTGCCCACGGCTCAAAACAAGCAGGTGCATTTAACCCGCAGCGTTGCCTATAACTTGCTTCGTCTGCCTAAATACATGCGCAGCATGCATTTTATAGCTCGGATGATTCGGGATACCCAGGCTGATGTGGTAGTGAATTTCTATGAACTGCTCACGGGGCTTACGTATGCGTTATTCCGTCCTAAGGCCGCGATGGTTTGTGTGGCACATCAATATCTGTTCCTGCATCCGGATTTCCGTTTTCCTACGGGTTGCGCTTTGCCTTTAGCTTCTCTACGTTTCTTTACCCGCCTTACTGCGGTTGGAGCGACCCGGAAATTGGCTTTGTCATTTCGTAAGATGCCGGAAGTAACCGGTAAAGGATTGGTGGTTGTTCCCCCGTTGCTTCGTCAGGAGGTGCTGAATCAGCGTCCGCTGCGTGGCAACTACTTGCATGGATATCTGCTCAACAGTGGTTTCTCAGAGGAGGTGCAGCATTGGCATGCCAAGCATCCCGAGGTGGGGTTACACTTCTTTTGGGACAAGCGGGGGGCGAATGCAGAGGAGCGCGTAGACGACACCCTCTCTTTTCATGCGTTAGACGACCAGCTTTTTGTGCAGTATATGGCTGGGGCAAAGGCTTATGCCACTACGGCAGGATTCGAGTCGGTGTGCGAAGCCATGTTTCTGGATAAACCCGTGCTGATGGTTCCCACGCACATAGAGCAGCGGTGCAATGCATACGATGCTTCTCTTTCGGGAGCCGGTATAATCTCTGAAAATTTTAATCTGGACAAGCTGCTTTCCATTGCAGAAAAGCCTGTAGAACATGCTGAATTTCGGCATTGGGTGCGTCAGGCGGATTGGTTGATTCTGCGTGAGTTTCGGGAGGAACTTTTCCGGGAGAAACATGCTGCCGCCGGATGGAAGCGTGCAACTGCCCGGTGGGCAGAGCGCCTATGGACTTGAAGTTTTCCCTGTATGTGGGGTGTCCTTTCTGCAACCGAGCCTTATTTGCTCCGTAGCATCTCCGTAGTTTCTCCGTGTAGAAGTACCTCTGCACGGAGAAGCTACGGAGGTGATGTGCCTCAGAAGCGGTTCGGCTACGGTGAGGGTAGTAAATAATGTGCTAGGTTTACAGCCACTTCTTAATGGCGTCAATCAATTCCTGATACTCCTCTTCAGTCAGATAAACTTTTCCGGGATTCATTTGGAAGGTACCTCCGTAGTCGGGTCCGTCTACATATTTGGGAGCCAGATGAAAGTGCAGGTGAGAGAGCTTGTCGGAATAAGCACCGTAGTTGATTTTTTCCGGATTAAAGGCTTTCTGCATGGCACGTGTCACCCGGGCTACGTCGGCCATGAAAGCATTGCGCTGTTCGTCGCTCAGTTCGTTGAGGTCGTTCACATGTTCGTTGTAGGCCACTAGGCAACGGCCGCGGTAGGTTTGTTCCTTGAAGAGGAATACGCGTGATACACTGAGGTGGGTTATTTCAATCATCAGATTGTGCAGTGTCTCATTGTTCTGACAATAAAGACATTCTTTAGGATCGCTTTTCATATAGTTGCAGTTTTCTTAATGTTTTTAGAGTTGTATGTCTGCAAAGATAGATATTATTTCGAAGAAAGAGCATGCATTTGTTCAAAAGATGCGTCCGCTGGGGCTTGCTTGTTCACCGAACAGGGTGAATCGCTGAAAAATAATTCTGTGTGAGGGTTTTTCTTACTAATATTTTGTACTTGAACAGATTATTTATATCTTTGCAATCGGAAACGGATGAATAGGTGGAGGGGCAGTAAGGCTCCTCTTTTTTGTTCTTATTGCTTTAATCAGTTTTATGATAGAAAAGAAAACAGTTTGTCAGATTGTTGACGAGTGGCTGCAAGACAAGGATTACTTCCTGGTGGAAGTGACCATCAGCCCGGATGATAAAATCGTAGTGGAAATTGACCACAAGGAAGGGGTGTGGATAGAAGATTGCGTAGATCTGAGTCGGTACATTGAGTCGAAGCTGAATCGCGAAGAAGAAGATTATGAGTTGGAAGTAGGCTCGGCAGGTATCGGACAGCCCTTTAAAGTGCTTCAGCAGTACCTCAATTATGTGGGTAGCGAAGTGGAAGTGCTTACCAAGGACGGACGCAAGCTGCAGGGAGTGCTGAAGGAAGCCGACGAACAGCACTTTGTACTCACAGTGCAGAAGAAAGTCAAGGAAGAGGGAGCCAAGCGTCCTAAAATGGTAGACGAGGATTTATCCTTTGGTTATGAAGATATAAAATATACAAAATACTTAATCAGCTTCAAATAAGAGTTATGGCTAAGAAAGAAGAGACTGTTAGCTTGATAGATACATTTTCAGAATTCAAGGAACTGAAAAATATCGATAGAACCACCATGGTGAGCGTACTGGAAGAGTCGTTCCGCAGTGTGATTGCCAAAATGTTTGGCACAGACGAGAATTACGACGTAATTGTCAATCCCGACAAGGGTGACTTTGAAATCTGGCGGAACCGTGAGGTGGTGGCCGATGAAGATTTGGAAAACCCGAACCTGCAGATTTCGCTGAGCGAGGCACAGAAAATCGATGGTTCATATGAAGTGGGCGAGGAAGTGACGGATGAAGTAAACTTTGCCAAGTTCGGACGCCGTGCCATCTTGAACCTGCGCCAAACGTTGGCTTCCAAGATTTTGGAATTGGAAAAAGACAGTCTTTATAATAAGTATATTGACAAGGTAGGTACAGTAATCAGTGCTGAAGTCTATCAGATTTGGAAGAAGGAGATTCTGCTGCTCGATGACGAGGGTAACGAACTGTTGCTGCCCAAGACCGAACAGATACCGAGCGATTTCTACCGTAAAGGAGAAACAGCCCGTGCAGTGGTGGCTCGCGTAGACAATAAAAACAATAATCCGAAGATTATTCTAAGCCGTACGTCACCCGTGTTCCTGCAACGTCTGTTCGAGATGGAAGTACCCGAAATCAACGACGGGCTGATTACCATCAAGAAGATTGCCCGTATCCCGGGCGAGCGTGCCAAGATTGCGGTGGAATCTTACGACGACCGTATTGATCCTGTAGGCGCTTGTGTAGGTGTAAAGGGTAGCCGTATTCACGGCATTGTGCGCGAATTGCGCAACGAGAATATCGACGTCATTAACTATACGTCGAATATTCAATTGTTCATCCAACGTGCTTTGAGCCCGGCCAAGATTTCTTCCATTCGCCTGAATGAAGAAGAACGCAAGGCCGAAGTGTTCTTGAAACCGGAAGAAGTATCGTTGGCTATCGGTAAAGGCGGCTTGAACATCAAGCTGGCCAGTATGTTGACAGAATATACGATTGATGTATTCCGCGAACTGGACGAGACGGTTGAAGACGAGGATATCTACCTCGATGAATTCCGTGATGAAATAGACGGCTGGGTGATTGATGCCATCAAGAATATCGGTATCGATACGGCCAAGGCTGTGCTGAATGCGCCCCGTGAAATGTTGATTGCCAAGACCGACTTGGAAGAAGAAACGGTAGACGAGGTGCTGCGCGTGTTGAGACAGGAGTTCGAGGAAGAAGGAGAAAACCAATAACCGCAATATGCGGCATTCTCCGTAATTTATTAAATTTGTAATATGACGATAAGGTTAAATAAAGTAACAAGAGACTTGAATGTGGGAATTACAACGGCTGTTGAGTTCCTGCAGAAGAAGGGGTTTACCGTAGAGGCAAATCCTAATACAAAGATTACGGATGAGCAGTTTGAACTGCTTAAGAAGGAGTTCAGTACAGATAAGGACCTTAAGATAAAATCGGAGCGCTTCAGCCAGGAACGCCAGAGCAAGGACCGTAACAAGGCATCGGTGGCTATCGATGGATACGATACCGAAACTCAGGAAAAGGCTAAAAATGAAGAAATCAAAACCGTGGTTCCGGAAGAGGTGCGCCCCAAATTTAAGCCCGTGGGTAAAATCGATTTGGATAAACTGAATCGCAGACCTGTTGCAGAAAAGGAACCTGAAACGGTGAAGGAAGAGGAACTGAAGCCTCAGGAAGAGGTAAAGGCCGAAGCTGCCCAGCCCGTACAGGAGGAAGTGACTGTGAAGGAACCTGTGGCCCAACCGGAACCTAAAGTGGAGGAAAAACCAGAGGTGGTAGCTGAACCTGAAAAAGAAATGCCGCAGGTAGAAATTGAGGTGGAAAAGAAAGAAACAGAAGAAATGAGCGTAGAAGACTCTACAGAAAAGAAAGAAGATGAAATCTTCAAAATCCGTCAACCGGAATTTGTGTCGAAAATCAATGTAATCGGACAAATCGATTTGGCCGCTTTGAATCAGTCTACACGTCCTAAGAAGAAATCGAAGGAGGAAAAGAAGCGGGAACGTGAGGAAAAAGAAAAGCAACGCCTGGATCAGCGCAAGCAGATGAAGGAAGCTATCATCAAGGAAATACGCCGGGAAGACAGCAAACTGAAAGATAAAGACGGAGAAGGAAACGGCAAGAAGAAGCAGCGGGTACGTATCAACAAGGAAAAGGTAGATATCAACAATGCTTCTAACTTCCAACGTGGCGGAAATGAACGTGGCAAAGCTGCAGGACAAGCTGCACAGCAGGGCGGTAAAAAGAATAAAGACCGCTTTAAGAAACCGATGCTGAAGCAGGAAGTAAGTGAAGAGGATGTAGCAAAGCAGGTAAAGGAAACCTTGGCGCGCCTTACTTCGAAGGGTAAGAACAAGGGAGCAAAATATCGCAAGGAAAAACGTGAGCAGGCAGCCGACCGTTTGCAAGAACTCGAAAACTTGGAAATGGCAGAAAGCAAGGTGCTGAAGCTGACGGAATTTGTAACGGCCAATGAATTGGCTAATATGATGGATGTATCGGTTACTCAGGTCATTGCTACTTGTATGAGCGTGGGTATCATGGTATCTATCAACCAGCGTCTGGATGCCGAAACCATCAATCTGGTGGCCGAGGAATTTGGATTCAAAACAGAATATGTAAGTGCAGAAGTAGCACAGGCTATTGTAGAAGAAGAGGATGCGGAAGAAGATCTGGTACCGCGTGCCCCGATTGTAACCGTGATGGGTCACGTAGACCACGGTAAGACTTCGTTGCTGGACTATATCCGTAAGGCCAATGTAATTGCCGGCGAGGCGGGTGGTATTACGCAGCACATCGGTGCTTATCACGTAACGCTGGAAGACGGAAGAAAGATTACTTTCCTCGATACTCCGGGTCACGAGGCGTTTACGGCCATGCGTGCCCGTGGTGCCAAGGTAACCGACGTGGTTATTATCATTGTGGCTGCGGATGATGATGTGATGCCGCAAACCAAGGAGGCTATCAATCATGCCATGGCTGCTGGTGTACCTATCGTTTTTGCCATCAATAAGATTGATAAACCAACCGCTAATCCCGATAAGATTAAAGAGCAGCTGGCTGCCATGAACTTCCTGGTGGAAGAATGGGGTGGTAAGTATCAGTCACAGGATATTTCGGCCAAGAAGGGTATCGGTGTGCCTGAATTGATGGAAAAGGTTCTGCTTGAGGCTGAAATGCTGGATTTGAAAGCTAACCCGGACCGCCGGGCTACGGGCTCTATCATCGAGTCTTCATTGGATAAGGGTCGTGGCTATGTAGCTACGGTGCTGGTGTCCAACGGTACACTGAAAATGGGAGATATCGTATTGGCAGGAACCAGCTACGGTAAGGTGAAAGCCATGTTCAACGAACGTAATCAGCGCATGAAGGAAGCGGGTCCGTCTACTCCTGCCTTGATTTTGGGACTGAACGGAGCACCTGCTGCAGGTGATACATTCCATGTGATTGAAACCGAACAGGAGGCGCGCGAAATAGCCAACAAGCGTGAACAGTTGCAGCGCGAACAGGGCTTGCGTACACAGAAGATGTTGACACTGGATGAAGTAGGCCGTCGTTTGGCATTGGGCGACTTCCACGAACTGAACATCATCGTGAAGGGTGACGTGGACGGTTCTGTAGAAGCGTTGAGCGACTCTCTTATCAAGCTGTCTACCGAACAGATTCAAGTAAACTGTATCCACAAGGGCGTGGGACAGATTTCGGAATCCGATGTATCGCTGGCTGCTGCTTCCGATGCTATCATCGTAGGCTTCCAGGTACGTCCTTCGGGCTCTGCAGCCAAGTTGGCTGAGCAGGAAGGGGTAGATATCCGCAAATATTCCGTAATCTACGACGCTATTGAAGAGGTGAAGTCGGCTATGGAAGGTATGCTGGCACCTACCTTGAAAGAGCAGGTTACAGCTACTATCGAAGTGCGTGAAGTGTTCAATATCAGTAAGGTGGGTATAGTAGCCGGTGCGATGGTGAAGACCGGAAAGGTGAAACGCAGCGACAAGGCTCGTCTTATCCGCGACGGTATCGTAATCTTTACTGGTTCTATCAATGCTTTGAAACGCTTCAAAGATGATGTGAAAGAAGTGGGAACCAACTTTGAATGTGGTATCAGCCTGACCAACTGTAACGATATTAAAGTGGGCGACGTGATTGAATCTTACGAAGAAATCGAAGTAAAGCAGACGTTGTAATAGCTCATAAACCATATAGCAATGGATAATTGATGATTGATGATGGAAGAAATTATCAATTATTGATTATCCATTGTTTGTTTTTAGGAAGATGGTAACACTGGATATTGTAATGCTGACCGTATTGGGGCTGGGAGCTGTGCTGGGATTTATGAAAGGATTCATCAGACAACTGGCTTCCTTGTTGGGGCTCATCGTGGGATTGCTGGCTGCCAAGACGCTGTATGCATCGTTGGCTGTGAAGCTGTCGCCGGTTTTGGGCGATTCTCCGACTTTTGCCCAAGGCTTGTCTTTCGTTTTGATATGGCTGGCCGTACCTCTGTTGTTTGCTATAGTGGCGTCGCTGCTCACCAAACTGATGGAGGCCATTGCTTTGGGAGGAATCAACCGCTTACTGGGAGCACTGTTGGGATTGCTGAAATCTTTGCTACTGGTCAGCATCGTGGTGGGTGTCATAGAATTTGTAGACACAGACCATCATTGGATAGATAAAGCATCTAAGGATGATTCAACATTGTATTATCCGATAGTATCATTGGCAGATTTGTTCTTTCCGGTTGCCAAGACTGCTTGGGAGGAACTTTAAATAGTATATATAGATAGTTATGCAACAAGAAGAACCGAATAAATATGTAAAGGAACTTACACAGGAGAAGTATAAGTATGGCTTCACCACGGATGTACATACCGACATCATAGAACGTGGCCTGAATGAAGACATCATTCGACTTATTTCCGAAAAGAAGGGAGAACCCGACTGGTTGCTGGAGTTCCGCCTGAAGGCATACCGATACTGGCTGACGCTGGAAATGCCTACATGGGCACATCTCCGCATTCCGGAGATAGATTATCAGGCTATTTCGTATTATGCCGACCCTACGAAGAAGAAAGACGGGCCGAAAAGCATGGAGGAAGTAGACCCTGAACTGATTAAAACGTTCAATAAGTTGGGTATCCCCTTGGAAGAACAGATGGCTCTGAGCGGCATTGCCGTAGATGCGGTAATGGATTCAGTGTCGGTGAAGACTACTTTTAAGGAAACGCTGATGGAAAAGGGGATTATCTTTTGTTCGTTCAGCGAGGCAGTGCGCGAACATCCCGACCTGGTGCAGAAATACCTGGGCTCGGTGGTGCCTTACCGTGATAATTTCTTTGCGGCATTGAACTCGGCTGTCTTTTCAGACGGTTCGTTTGTATACATTCCGAAAGGGGTGCGCTGTCCGATGGAATTGTCTACCTATTTCCGCATCAACGCCAGCAATACGGGACAGTTTGAGCGTACGTTGATTGTGGCCGACGAAGATTCCTATGTGTCCTATCTGGAAGGATGTACGGCACCCATGCGCGATGAGAATCAGTTGCATGCAGCCATTGTGGAAATCATGGTTCACGACCGTGCAGAGGTGAAGTACAGCACCGTGCAGAACTGGTATCCCGGCGATGCCGAGGGCAAAGGAGGCGTTTATAACTTCGTGACGAAGCGCGGACATTGCAAGGGGGTGGACAGCAAACTTTCCTGGACCCAGGTAGAAACGGGCTCGGCCATCACTTGGAAATATCCTTCGTGCATCCTCTCTGGCGATAACTCGGTAGCGGAATTCTACAGTGTGGCGGTGACCAATAATTATCAGCAGGCCGATACGGGTACCAAGATGATTCACATCGGTAAGAATACCCGTAGTACCATCGTAAGTAAGGGTATATCGGCCGGTAAAAGTGAAAACTCCTATCGGGGATTGGTACGTGTGAATGCCAAGGCCGATAACGCCCGTAACTATAGTCAGTGTGATTCTTTACTGCTGGGCGACCAATGTGGGGCGCATACGTTTCCCTATATGGATATTCACAACGAAACAGCGGTGGTAGAGCACGAGGCCACCACCAGTAAAATCAGCGAAGACCAACTGTTCTATTGTAATCAGCGGGGTATATCTACGGAAGATGCCATAGGCTTGATTGTGAACGGATATGCCAAGGAGGTAATCAATAAACTTCCTATGGAATTTGCAGTAGAAGCTCAGAAATTGCTGGCCATTTCATTGGAAGGGAGCGTAGGATAAGAGGGTGTTAATTAATTTAGAAGAACGATGTTAGAAATAAAAGATTTACATGCCAGCATTAATGGCAAAGAAATATTAAAGGGTATCAATCTCACTATCCGTGATGGGGAAGTGCATGCCTTGATGGGACAGAATGGTGCCGGTAAGAGTACCTTGAGTAATGTACTGGTGGGGCATCCTGCCTATCAGGTCACCAGCGGTACGGTAACTTTCAATGGCAAGGATTTGCTGGCCATGTCGCCCGAAGACCGCGCACACGAAGGTATCTTCCTGTCGTTTCAGACGCCGGTAGAGATTCCGGGAGTGTCGATGGTAAACTTCATGCGTACGGCGGTCAACGAGCAGCGTAAGTATCGTCATCTGCCGGCCTTGAATGCCAGCGAATTTCTGAAACTGATGCGTGAAAAACGAGCAGTGGTAGAGCTGGACAACAAGTTGGCCAATCGTAGTGTGAACGAGGGATTCAGTGGCGGTGAGAAGAAACGCAACGAGATTTTCCAGATGGCTATGCTGGAACCTACGTTTACCATTCTGGATGAGACAGACTCCGGACTGGATGTGGATGCTTTGCGCATTGTGGCCGAAGGATTCAACAAACTGCGCACGCCGCAGACCAGTGCTATGGTGATTACGCACTATCAACGTCTGCTGGATTATTTGAAGCCGGATATTGTACACGTGTTGCTGAACGGACGCATCGTGAAGACAGCAGGCCCTGAATTGGCGCAGGAAATCGAAGCACGCGGCTTTGATTGGATAAAGAAAGAAATTGCAGAATAATGGAATGAGTATGAAACCTGAACAACAATATATTGACTTGTTTGCGCAGACGGAAGCGATGCTATGCCGGCATAGTGCGGAGGTGCTGAACGCACACCGGGCGAAGGCTTTTGCCGATTTTGAGCGTATCGGCTTTCCTACGCGTAAGCAAGAAAAGTATAAATATACAGATATAAGCAAATTCTTTGAACCGGATTATGGATTGAATTTGAACCGGCTGGAAATTCCGGTAAACCCTTATGAAGTGTTCAAGTGTGATGTGCCCAACATGAGTACGTCGCTTTATTTTGTAGTGAATGATGCATTTTGCAAGGTAGCTCCACCGGCAACTTTACCCGACGGGGTGCTGTTTGGTAGTTTGAAGGAGATGGCTGAAAAGCATCCCGACCTGGTGAAGAAGTATTATGGAAAGTTGGCCGATACCTCGAAAGATGGAGTCACGGCTTTCAATACGGCTTTTGCGCAAGATGGTGTATTCTTATACGTACCGAAGCGGGTAGTGGTGGAAAAGCCTATCCAGTTGGTGAATATCTTGCGTGCCGATGTCAACTTCATGGTGAACCGTCGCGTGTTGGTGGTATTGGAAGAAGGGGCACAGGCACGCCTGTTGGCTTGCGACCATGCTATGGATAATGTGAATTTTCTGGCTACGCAGGTAATAGAGGTGTTTGTGGGAGAAAATGCGGTGTTCGATTTATATGAATTGGAAGAAACGCATACCAGTACGGTGCGTATCAGTAATCTGTATGTGAAGCAGGAGGCCGGCAGTAATGTGTTACTGAATGGCATGACGCTATACAACGGTACTACTCGCAATACTACGGAAGTAACGCTGGCCGGTGAAGGGGCGGAAATCAATCTTTGTGGAATGGCTATCGAAGATAAGAATCAGCACGTGGACAACCACACCAAGATAGACCATGCGGTGTCGCGCTGTGTAAGTAATGAACTCTTCAAATATGTGCTCGACGACCATGCCGTAGGTGCTTTTGCAGGACTGGTACTGGTTAGGCCGGGCGCGCAGCAAACCGTTTCTCAGCAAACCAACCGGAATCTATGTGCCACGCGTGAGGCCCGTATGTATACCCAGCCTCAGTTGGAAATCTATGCCGACGACGTGAAGTGCAGTCATGGTGCCACGGTGGGCCAGTTGGATGAGGCTGCTTTATTCTATATGCAGCAGCGCGGTATTTCTGCCCGTGAAGCGCGTTTGTTATTGATGTTTGCCTTTGTAAACGAAGTGATTGATACAATTCGTATGGATGCATTGAAAGAACGTCTGCATTTGTTGGTGGAAAAGCGCTTCAGAGGGGAGTTGAACAAGTGTAAAAGTTGTAAGATTTGTAAGTAAAGGCTATGTATGATGTATTGAAGGTGCGGGAAGATTTCCCGATTCTTTCCAGAGAAGTGTATGGCAAGCCGTTGGTGTATTTTGACAACGGAGCCACTACGCAGAAACCTCGGTCAGTAGTAGATGCCATTGCCGACGAGTATTATTCCGTGAATGCCAATGTGCATCGCGGTGTGCATTTCCTTTCTCAGCAGGCTACCGAACTGCACGAGGCCAGTCGCGAAACGGTGCGTCGGTTCATCAACGCACGCAGTACGAACGAGATTATCTTTACGCGGGGCACTACCGAGAGTATCAACCTGTTGGCTTCCAGCTTTAGCGAGGCTTTTCTGAACGAGGGCGATGAAGTAGTGGTGTCGGTGATGGAACATCACAGTAACATTGTGCCCTGGCAACTGCAAGCTATGCGTAAGGGAATTGTACTGAAGGTGATTCCTATGAACGACCGGGGCGAACTGTTGCAGGAAGAATATGAACACTTGTTCTCGGAACGTACCAAATTGGTTTGCGTGGCCCATGTCAGTAATGTATTGGGTACAGTCAATCCGGTGAAGGAAATGATAGCCACGGCACATGCTCATGGAGTGCCTGTCTTGGTAGACGGTGCGCAGTCTGTGCCCCACATGGCTGTGGATGTACAGGCCTTGGATGCCGATTTCTATGTGTTCTCCGGGCATAAGGTATATGGTCCCACCGGTGTAGGGGTGCTTTATGGCAAAGAAGACTGGCTGGATAAACTTCCGCCTTATCAAGGAGGAGGCGAAATGATTCAGCACGTATCTTTCGAGCGTACCACATTCAATGAACTGCCTTTTAAGTTCGAAGCAGGTACACCCGATTATATAGGTACCACAGGATTGGCTAAGGCCTTGGATTATGTATCGGCTATCGGTATGGAACAGATAGCTGCTCATGAGCATCAACTGACGCAGTATGCCATGCAGCGTTTGAAAGAAATTCCGGGCATGCGGATATTCGGTGAGGCAGCCGATAAAGGCAGTGTGATTTCTTTTCTGGTGGGCAATATCCATCATTTTGATATGGGTACCTTGCTCGACCGTCTGGGCATTGCTGTACGTACCGGACACCATTGTGCACAGCCGTTAATGCAACGGTTGGGTATAGAAGGTACGGTACGTGCTTCGTTTGGCCTGTATAACACCCGTGAAGAAATCGATGTGCTGGTAGCAGGCATCGAGCGGGTGAGCAAGATGTTTTGAGTATTTCTAGAGAATATGTTCATCGTTAGTAAGATGGACGTATTGGCTTCTTAAGAAGGAGTACATCGCTTTTTGGGGCGGTGTACTCCTTCTGCTGTTTTTACTGCTTATATGGTGGCTTCTATAGGTGGAGGGCTTTGCTTATTTTTTCCATCATGGCGTATGGATTTGATGTGCAAAATCCATGGGTACCCATTGCTTTTCTTACCGGCGGTTTCTTCTCGGGTCTTTCCGGTTTTTTGGGCATGAAGACGGCTACCTATGCTTCGGCGCGTACGGCCAATGCGGCACGCACCTCGCTGAATGCCGGACTGCAGGTGGCTTTCCGCAGCGGATCTGGTTTTCGGGGTATCCGGTGTGTTAGGTCTCTTGATTGGAGGTTTGAGTAGCGGTTTTGTACTAGCTATCTTCATGGCCAATGCCGGCGGTGCTTGGAATAATGCCAAGAAATACGTGGAAGAAGGTAATTTCGGCGGTAAGGGTAGCGAGGTTCACAAGGCTACTGTAGTAGGTGATACCGTGGGCGACCCGTTTAAAGACACCTCCGGCCCCAGCCTGAATATCCTTATCAAACTGATGAGCATGGTGGCCATCGTGATGGCCGGACTTACCGTGGCTTGGAGCCTGTTCTAGTCTGGTTTCATCAAGATTACAAGGAGCAGAACAAGGTGACCAGAAAAGGTACGGTAAAGTCCACCACAAATCCGTGGAAAATGGAAATGAGCGTAAACTCTTCGCCGGCGGTACGGGTAATGATGGGAAGCGTAGTATCTTCCGTCGTTGCCCCACCCGCTGCGATAGGAGCCAGGTTGCCAAACCAGCGCACCAGAAGCGGGGCAAAGAGTAAGGTGAAGATTTCGCGGCCGATATTGGCCAACAAGGCAATGGCACCCAGTTCGGCTCCTTTGTATTCAGTAATGAAGATGCTCGATAAAGAATAATAGCCTAGTCCGGAGCCTACAGCCATGCATTCAGCAGGCGTGCGTTCGGGTAGCAACAGGCCTACCACAAAACAACCTGCCAATGTGCCTAGGATGGTCATTACAGGTAAAAGCAGGATGCGTGGATTCAGCGAGCGGAAATTGCGCAGATTCTGCGGGTCGTTTCCTACACTGATACCTACACAGAACATCAGCGCACAGAGCGCATAGAAACTTACATTGTTTTCACTGAAATCAAAAGGGATAAGATGCAGAAAACCGCAGATAGTTCCCAAAATGAAAAAGAGGGTAATGATGATGCTTCCTCGCATGATTATTCTTTTTTCTTGTTTTTACAATAGATTAAATACCACAATAGCCAAGAAGCCAGTACACTGCCCAGGATGGCAGCCAATGAAATAAGTATGGCTTCTACTCCAATGGTATGCAGCCCTTGGGTGATATCAGGGTTGCTACCCACCTCTACACCCAGCAGAAATAAGAGCACCCAAATAAGGGTAGTGATGATTTGTGGTATTCTGGGTAGTCTTTTATGTCGTATCAGATACCCAATTAGCATGCCTGTCAGCATGATTCCTATAACAGTAAACATAGAGATGTCATTGATTGATGTGCACAAAGATAGAGTATTTCTTTTTTGTGTGCAATATTTGTATTCTCCCACTGTTATTTCCGGCAGAAAAGTTACCTTTGTTTTTAAAAAAGATATGTTACTACCCTATTTACATAAAGATTTACAGGAAGCCGGGTGCGATGAGGCCGGGCGCGGCTGTTTGGCAGGTGCCGTGTATGCCGCAGCAGTCATTCTGCCGAAAGATTTTAAGAACGAATTGCTGAATGATTCCAAGCAGCTCACCGAGAAGCAGCGATATGCCTTGCGCGAAGTCATCGAACAGCAGGCTTTAGCTTGGTCGGTAGGCATAGTAACGCCCGAAGAGATCGATCAGATTAATATCCTGAATGCTTCTTTTCTGGCTATGCACCGGGCCGTAGATGGGTTGTCACTGCGTCCGCAGCATCTGCTGATAGACGGCAACCGTTTTAAGCCTTATCCGGAGATTCCTCATACCACCGTTGTGAAGGGAGATGGTAAATACCTCTCTATTGCCGCAGCTTCCATCCTGGCCAAGACTTATCGTGACGACTATATGAACCGGCTGCACGAGGAGTATCCTGTGTACGACTGGAATCATAATAAAGGCTATCCCACTTCTAAGCACCGGGCAGCCATTGCCGCCCACGGTATCAGTCCGTATCATCGGAAAAGTTTCAATCTCTTGGGCGACGGACAGTTGTCGATTCCTTTCGCTTGAAATACTTCCTCGTGGGTTTCTTCAGTCTCTTTAAGTTTGCTAAACTTCTGCAACTTGATAGAGTATCTTTTCTGAAAATACACGGCTTTTTTGTACCTTTGCCACCGTATAACAAGTAGATTATATAT
>Jeb_p2__coassemble_995_pt1 | contig 20625 bp, 13 predicted proteins | sample Jeb_p2__metabat2_high_PE_023 | metagenome-assembled genome bin Jeb_p2 | reverse complement strand
CGTTGTATGTAATCGACGGTATTCCGATGTATAACTTAAGTTCTACCGGAGGTGGCAAGGAATTTGACTCTCAGGGTTCTACCGAAGCCATTGCTGACCTCAACCCCGAAGATATCGAATCAATGTCAGTATTGTCGGGTGCTGCTGCAGCCGCTTTGTATGGTAGCAATGCTTCTAACGGTGCTATTGTGATTACTACTAAGAAAGGTAAAGTAGGTCGCGTATCGCTGACGGTATCCAGCAACACTGAAATGCTGAACCCCTTTGTAATGCCTGAGTTCCAGAATCGTTACGGTACTTCTGGTACAGATGCCAGCTGGGGTAAAAAACTGAACGATGCCAATTACCGTGGTTACGACCCGAAAGACGATTATATGCAAACTGGTATTATCGGTACAGAAACCGTTACTTTGTCTACTGGTACGGAGAAAAACCAGACATATCTGTCGGCTGCTGCTGTAAACTCTCGCGGTATCATCCCCAACAACAAGTACGACCGTTACAACTTTACATTCCGTAATACTACTTCTTTCTTGGACGATAAAATGAAGTTGGATGTAGGTGCACAGTACGTGATGCAGAAAGACCGCAACATGACCAACCAAGGTATTTATGCCAACCCATTGTCATCGGCTTATCTGTTCCCGCGTGGTAACGATTGGGAAGATTATAAGATGTATGAACGTTATGATTTAGAGCGTAATATCTATACACAATATTGGCCGCAAGGTGGTGGTTCCTTCCGTTTGCAGAACCCGTATTGGATCAACTACCGTAACTTGCGTGAAAACGACAAGAACCGTTATATGTTGAGCGCTGGTTTGAGCTACGATATCTTGAGCTGGTTGAACGTAAGCGGACGTGTTCGTATCGATAACTCTTACAACGACTATACGCAGAAGTATTATGCTTCTACTGAAACAACCATTGCTGAAGGCCAGAACGGTTATTACGGCATTACTCGTATGCACGATAAGCAGACCTATGCAGACTTCTTGGTAAACATCAACAAGAATTTTGGCGACGACTGGAGTTTGACTGCTAATATCGGTGCTTCTTATTCAGATAATATTTCGGAATCATTGGCCGTGAAAGGTCCCATTGCATCCAATGGTTTGCCTAACTTCTTCTCTGTATCTCAGCTTGATAAGCAAACTACTAAACGCGAAGAAGTAGGTTATCGTGAACAGACTCAATCTGTATTTGCTTCGGCTGAAGTAGGTTATAAGAATGCTTATTACTTGACACTGACGGGTCGTAACGACTGGCCTTCTCAGTTGGCTGGTCCTAACTCTAAGCAGAGTTCTTTCTTCTATCCTTCAGTAGGTACTTCTATTTTGCTGTCTGAAATCTTTAACTTGCCGGAAAGCATCTCTTATTTAAAATTGCGTGCTTCTTGGGCTTCTGTAGGTTTGCCTTTCGGTCGCTTCCTGGCTAACCCGACTTTCGAATGGGATCCTTCTACCGGTGCCTACAAGTCACAGGCTGCTTATCCGTTGTATGAATTGAAACCCGAACGTACAGAATCTTGGGAAGTAGGTTTGACAGCTCGTTTCTTGAAGTATTTTAATCTTGATGTATCATTCTATAACACAAAAACTTATAATCAGACAGTCGATGCACAGTTGTCTCCGACAGGTGGTTATAATAAGTTCTATGCTCAGACTGGTGAAGTACGTAACCGTGGTGTAGAATTGTCACTTGGCTTCAAGAACACTTGGAATAAATTCACTTGGAACTCTAACTATACTTTCAGTGCCAATAAGAATAAGATTCTGAGTTTGATTGATGGGTATGTAAACCCGGTTACCGGTGAAACCATTTCTAAAGAACGTTTGGAAGTAGGTGGTTTGTCGAATGCTAAATTCTTGCTGAAAGTAGGTGGCTCTTTGGGTGACCTTTACTCAGTAAAAGATTTGGTTCGCGATTCTAACAACAATATCTACGTAGACGAAGAAGGTAAGGTAGCTGTTAATGAAAAGGCTGGTGACATCTTTTTGGGTTCAGTATTCCCGAAAGCCAACATGGCTTGGCGTAACGATTTCCAATATGGAAATTGGGGTCTGGGCTTCTTGCTCACTGCTCGCTTAGGTGGTGTGGTTTATTCAGCTACACAAGCTGTGTTAGACTCTTACGGTGTATCTGAAGCTTCAGCTGCTGCCCGTGATAACGGTGGTGTATGGGTGAACGGAACCGATCAGGTAGACGCTCAAAACTGGTATACGGTGGTAGGTGCCGACAGTGGTATTCCTCAATACTATACTTACAGCGCAACGAACTTACGTCTGCAGGAAGCTTCTATCAGCTATACTATTCCTAGAGCGAAGCTGAAAAACGTAATGGATATCACCTTGTCATTGGTAGGCCGCAACTTGTGGATGATTTACAGCAAGGCTCCGTTCGACCCTGAAGCAGTGGCAAGCACCGGTAATTATTACCAAGGTATCGACTACTTCATGATGCCTAGCCTTCGCAGCGTGGGATTCAATTTGAAACTTAAATTCTAAAAAAGATACAGATGAAAAAGAATACAATATTACAGTTGGTTGCGGGTATGTTCCTTTTTGGAACTACAGCTTGTACCAGCAATTTCGAAGACTATAATAAAAATCCCCATGAACCCGATACAGAGGATATGGGTGCCGATTTGTATTTGGTGAAAGCACTGGTGCTGAACCTCCAGGACTTGATGATGCCCGAGCATGAAAACTTCGCTCAGTATGTAGAGTGTTTGATGGCTGGTAACTTGGGAGGTTATGTTGCCGACTCTAACTTGGGTACAGGTTGGTCTGGTCGTTATGCCACATTCAATCCTTCTGAAGCTTGGCAGGCCATTCCGTTCAATGATTTCTATCAGAAATTTTATCCTACCTATTTTAACCTGACTTCTCAGAGTCAAGAAGAATTGTACTTGTCATTGGCAGAATTGTATCGTATCGCTGTGATGTTGCGTGTTACCGATACTTATGGTCCTATTCCTTATTCTAAGGTAGGTGTGGCCAATGCCATCAAGTCGCCGTACGACTCTCAGAAAGATATCTATACCAAGATGTTCCAGGATTTGGATAAGGTTATTGCTGTGTTAGGTAAATACGCCAGTCAGAACTTCAGTGCAGGTGCCGATAAAATTTATGAAGGTAACACTGCTGCTTGGGTGAAATTTGCTAACTCTTTGAAGTTGCGTATGGCTATGCGTACTTGCTATGTAAGCGGATTCACTGTAGATGGTAAGACTTCTCAGCAGTTGGCCGAAGAAGCTGTAGCCGGTGGAGTAATGACTACTGCAGCCGACGGTGCTTATCGTAAAGTGGCCGACCACAATCCGTGGCAACGCTTCATGGTTATGTGGAATGATGCTCGCATTGCTGCCGATTTGACTTGCTACATGAATGCTTTCAATGACCCTCGTCGGGATGCCTATTATGGAAAAAATACATTTGGTGAAGTTTCTGGCGACAATTACACAGGTGACAGAAGATTATATGTAGGCTTGCGTCGCGGTATCCGTCAGGGTGAGTTCAATTCTTGGTCGCATGGTTATTCTACTATGAAAGTGGCCGAAAATACTGATATTGTAGTGTTCCGTGCTTCTGAAGTAGCTTTCCTTCGTGCTGAAGGTGCGCTCCGCGGATGGAACATGGGTGGTGATGCCAAGAGTTTGTACGAAGAAGGTATCCGCATTTCTTTCGAGGAAAACGGTATCTCTGAAGGTTTGAACGCATACCTGGCCAACAAAAGCAAGGTGTCTAATTATGTAGATCCTTTGAAAGGTCAAAACAAGCAGGACTATGATTATTCAGCACCGCTTAATACCAATGTGACTGTGGCTTGGCAAGACGGTGATTTCGAACAATCATTGGAACGTATTATCACTCAAAAATGGATTGCCAACTTCCCCAATGGTATGGAAGCTTGGTCTGAATACCGTCGTACAGGCTATCCGAAACTCATGCCGATGGCTGCTAATGAAAGCAAGGGTGTGGTAGACGATCAAGAAGGTGCTCGCCGTATGTCCTATCCGGTAAATGAATACCGTGAGAATAAAGAATATGTAGAAGCAGCTGCTGCTACATTGGACGAGGAATCTAATACGAAAAAAGGAGATACCATGGCCACACACGTATGGTGGGATTGTAAATAATTGGATTTTAAATGACTATTACGAATATGAAAAGAAATATCAGAAACGGCCTGTTCAAGACATTGCTCTCTGGAGTGGTGTTGGTGGCCGCCACTTCTTGCTCGGACTGGACAGAAGTGGAAAGCTTGGAGTTGAATACTCCTACCTTGGAATCTCAGAATCCCGAGCTTTATGCACAATACCTGCAATCGCTGGTGGATTTCAAGAATACAGATCATCAGGTGGTGATTGCTTCTTTCAATAATCAGGGAGGTATACCTACTAACCGCAGTCAGCATCTTTGCGACATGCCCGACAGCTTGGACTACATTTGTTTTACTAATGTCTTGGAAGTAAGTCAGGTAAATAAAGATGAAATGCCCGAGGTTCGCAAAAAAGGTACCAAAGTCATTGGTCTGATAGACTTCGATAAGATTGATAGTGACTGGAAGGCTATCTTGGAAGCTGAAGCCAACCAACAGCCTGCTCCTGCAGAAGAAGGACAGGAAGGTACAGAGGGTGAAGGCGATGTAGTGGTAGACAACGCTACCCGTTTCATCGAATTCTGCAAGGCTGAAACAACCAAGGCTCTGGATGCCTGCACTGCTTTGGGAGTAGACGGTATCGAAATGAACTTTACCGGATACGATTTGAATTCTTTGGTAGAAGAAGAAGCCATTGCAGCTGAAACAGCCCGTCAGGGTGCATTCTTCGATTTGATTGCTGCCTGGAAAGCTGCGAATGCCGACAAAGAATTGCTGTTCAAAGGACTTCCGCAGAACGTGATGACCAAGAGCATTCTGGCTGAATGCAAATACATCATTGTATATGCACATCATGCAGTAAATCTCTCTCAAATGTCTTATTTGGTTCATATGGGTATTGTGAAGGATGTACCTACCGACCGTTTTGTAATCGGTGTTTCTACTCCGTATAAGACAGCTTCAGGTGATGCCTATGGTAAGTTTGTAGACGGTACTTCCAGTATCATCGGTGCTGCTACTTGGGCTTTGGGTACATCGGATGTATTTACCAGAGTCGGTATCTCTGTAGAAAATATCGAAAAGGATTATTTCAATGCAGCACGTATTTATCCTACATTGAGAGATGCTATCAATATCATAAGTCCCACTGTAAAATAATGATTATCTATGAAAATCAATAAACTATTATTCACTGCTGTAACCGGCTTTGCCGCATTGCTGGTCGGTTGCCAAGAGTATGATGAAGACAAGCATCATTACGACAACCAGCTTTACATTTCATCTTCTATCTTTACGAAAGAAATTAAATTTAAAGCGGGCGATGATAAGGTACAAGATGGTTTGTCTGTAGCTATTGCCAAGCCGGAAGCTTATGACATTAAAGTAATTATGGCGCCGGCTCCAGAATTACTGCCTACTTATCGCATGGCTTACTACGATGAAAATGCCATTTTGCTGCCCGAAGAATACTATTCTATGCCGGAAACTTCTACGGTGATTTCATCGGGTGCTGTGACCAGTGCCAAACTGCCGATTGAGTTCAACAACATCGGCAACTTGGATAGAAACGAAACGTATGTATTGCCGGTAAGTGTGCAGTCGGCCGACGGTATCGGCATTCTGCAGAGTGCCAAGAATTACTACTACGTGTTCCGCGGTGCTTCACTGGTGAATGTGGTTTGTAGCCTTAGCAAGAATAGAGCTTATCCGGACTTCAATAACGATGCTAAGTTCAATAACCTCTCTCAGCAGACGATGGAGGTATTGTTCAAAGCCAATGCATTCCCTAATCAGTTGAACACTCTGATGGGTATTGAAGGTCATTACTTGCTTCGTTTGGGTGATGCCGGTGTGCCTTCTAATCAGTTGCAGGTTGCTACCCGTGCTGGTAACTTGACCAGTGCTGATTTGACGTTCGAAAGCAACAAATGGTATCATGTGGCTGTAACCTTCAACCGTGGTAATATCAAGGTATACGTGAATGGTGAAGAAAAATATGCAGGTAATGTAAGCATGTCTTCAGTTGACTTAGGTGCTAAACATCATAATGAAGACAATGGCGACCGTGTGTTCTGGGTAGGTTATTCTTATTCTTCAGACCGTTTCTTCGACGGTGTAGTATCTGAAGTCAGAATCTGGAACAAAGAACTGACTGCCGATGAAATCAAGGCTCCAGCTCACTTCTATACGGTAGATCCCGCATCAGACGGACTGATTTCTTACTGGAAGTTCGACGACGGTGCCGGTCAGACGGTCAAAGATCATACAGCCAACGGTTATGATTTGACCATCGAAAAAGAAGCTACTTGGGTGCCGGTTTCTTTGCCTGAAAATTAATTCTTTAACGATTTAACTTATGAATATGAAAAACAATTTGAAATATACCTTCCTGTCAATGCTGCTGTGTGGCATGGCGTTTACAGCGTGCGATGACGATGTGACTGTGGGTCAGGAAGTGAATGAATCTCAATATGAAAATGTCACAAAATTGCAGGGACTGCTGGTAGATCAGTCTACCAATAAGAACAGCTCTGTAATTGAGATGAGAGGCAATGTACACAGCACAGACATATCTTTCCGCTTGTCTAAACTGCCCCAAAAGGGAGTAGATGTAAAGATTGCGGTAGACGAAGCCTATGCTGCCGAATACAATGCTATTCATAATACTACGTATGAAGTATTTCCCGCTGCCAATGTTAAGATTGCCAACGACGGTGTGTTTGTATTGGCTCCCGATGATAAGGCTACACCGAGTATTAAGGTAACGCTGAATGCTTTCGATGGTATGAAGGAAGATAAGACTTACATTGTGCCCATCACGGCTACTTCTAGCACTGAAGGTGTAAGCTTTACTAAAGAATCTCAACACATGGTGTTGCTGGTTACTGATAGCCGCAACAAGCCCAGCAACTTCAAAGGCGACGGTGCTGTGACTATGGTGTTGTATTTCGAGGTGAATGATACCAACCCGCTGAACGCATTGGAATTCTTGACTGAAAGCGGTAAATATTATTTCGATCACGTAGTGCTCTTTGCTGCCAATATCAACTGGGACCCCGTGAAGAAGCGCGTATACTTGGCCAACAACCCCAACGTACAGTTCTTGCTGGATAATAATGAAGAATATCTGCAACCGTTGCGTAGAGCCGGTATGAAAGTAATTCTGAGTATCCTGGGTAACCACGACGAGGCTGGTGTAGCACAGCTCTCTGATATGGGTGCCCGTGAGTTTGCTAAGGAATTGGCTGCTTGCTGCCGTGCTTATAACTTGGATGGTGTAGCTTTCGATGATGAATATTCTAGTTTTCCTGATTTGAACAATCCTTGGTTGGCTCCTCACTCAGCGTATGCAGGTTCTCGTCTGATGTATGAGTGTAAGTTGGCTATGCCTGAGAAGATTGTTTCTTTGTATAATCTAGGTGCTATGTATTCTAATTCACTAGAAGTTATTGATGGTGTTGATCCTGGTCAGTATTGTGATTATGCAGTAGCCGACTACGGTGGCGCTGCTAGCCCAGGTACCGGTATGACATTGAAACAATGCGGAGGTATGTCCATCGAACTTCGTCGCGGTAGCGGTGATTCTAGAGAAGAAACTGCTAGACGTAAAAAAGAACAAGGATACGGCTATTACATGTTCTTTGCCTTGGATCCTTCTTTGTATGGTATACAAGTAGATCGCCTTCAATCCGTGTGTAAGGGATTGTACAACGAAGAATTGAACTATCCTACACATAAATACAAAAAGAACAGTACCAAACGTATTCCGGTCAATGCAGAATAATTAAGTTCAACCAAAGAAAAGTAAAACATGAAATTTTTGAAAAACATAATGATGACATTGTTAGCAGCAACCCTTTTCTGGGGTTGCTCTGACGATGATGAGTCAACAACAGAGGCCAATGCCTCTATTTCGTTGTCAACCGAAGTACTCCAAGCAGAACAAAAAGGGGGTGAAGTAAGTGTAACCGTAACCAGCTCGGCAGATTGGCGTTTGGCTGGTGTGTGCGATTGGGCTCATCCATCCGCTACTTCCGGTAAAAACGGCGATGTAGTAACCTTTACTGTAGATCCTAACGAAGAAAACGTATACCGTAGCTTTACCTTTAAATTCTTTACCGGTTCTCAAGTTGCTCCGTTAAAGGTTGAATCTCAAACCGGTTATATGATGAAACTTATTTCTGAAGAATCGGTATCCATGAGCAGAGATAAGGGTGTTCTTACAGTTAAGTTGAACACCAATATTGAAGAGCCTGTTATTGCGTTTACAGAGGGTGGTGAACAATGGGTAACTTTCTTGAAGCGTGCAGAATTTGGCGGTAAAGTATCTATGCAGTTCGAAGTGGCAGCCAATGCTACTTATAAGAACCGTTCTACTAAGATTACACTTTCTAGTCCGTTGGTAGATAATACTGTAACGGTAGATCTTTTGCAAAAGCAGACTGACGCCATAGTTGTAGACCAAAAATCTATCGTTCAGGATATGTCTGCCAGAACTATCTCTTTCGCATTACAGTATAACGTAGAGACTGAGGTTTCTGTAATTAAAGGTGAACAATGGATTACCAATAAGAAGATTTCTGAACCTATAGTAGGGGATGATGGTTTGTCTACTGTAACGGTAAGTTATGACTTAAGCCAAGCCAGTGTAACTCGTGGCGGTACTATTTATATTAAGCAAAAGAATGGTCCTATCTCATTTGAAGTAGCGGTTACTCAAAAAGATCCTAATGCTAAGATTATTGAGTTTCCAGATGCTACTTTCAGACAAATGTGTATTGATAGAGGTTGGGTAATTCCTGCAGGTGCTACATCTTGTATTGTAGTGGAGGATGGATTGAATGCTACTTCTTTTGTAAATACTGAATATTGGAATAGAATCACCGATTTAACAGGTATTGAGTCATTTCCGAATTTAGAATCTATAACTTTAGGAAATGTAAATAATATGACAAAGCTAGATATTTCTGCTTTGCATAAAGTAAAATCTCTTTCTTTTGATTCTAATGATAAAATAGAAGTCTATTATTTAGGGGATAATCCTATTACGAATTTTAGTTTAGGACGTTATTATTTAGATTGTCCTCATATAAAAATTATCTCTTCAGTAATTGAAAACTTCAATTTAAGATTAGATGGTTGGTATGCAGATTATGATGGAGTAGAATCTATCGATGTATCTGAGTGTCCTGCATTGAAGACATTGAACGTAAGTCGTGGTCCTAAATTGAAGACTTTGTATTTGAAGACTGGACAGGAAATTCCTAATTTGACCAAGAAAGAGTTTACTCAAATCGTATACAAATAATAGGAGTTAGATTTTATACTTGGAGATATTTTATATGTTGGGGGGATTTAGCTATCAATGGCTAAATCCCTCCAATTTTTTTATAAATATCTGTAGTCTTCTGGTTTGATATCGCTTCGTTACTGTTCATCCAACTGTATCTGTAGTTTTTTTATAAACGCCGCCGTCGTTTGTATTTCTCTCTGTAGTTTTTCATTGGTGAAACTATAGCTTATTTTAGATAAATCATTCTACATAAAATCTATTAGATAACCCGCTACAGAAATGTAGCTATCTGCTATGTCGGTAGCAGCTATCTGCATCGGGCATAGCAGATAGCTGCTTGGAAAGATGCAGTTTTGATGATTTAGATGATTTTCATTACCTTTGTAGAAACCAATCAAGAGGACTTGAAGAAGGCATGAATATAGGACGTGCCGAAAGGGAAAAGCATAAAGCTATAGAAGTAGCTCGTTTTCTGAAATCATCCGGCTCTTCCGTCGAGCTGATTGCCGGAGCTACCGGACTGAGCAGAGAAGAAATAGAGGGTTTATAAGTAATGCTACCATAATCAAAACAAAATTGATATAACCCCTGAAAGTTAGACAAAAAACTTTCGGGGGCATATCATTATATGCTAACAGCATCTTAAACACTTTTTTAACGGACTATTATGACAGTTACGGCATAAAATATTTAGGAAAATGTAAAAACATGAGACTGAATGCCAATACTACTTGCAGATAAATTGCCACCAAACACAGAAGTTAAACACTCAAATATACCATACAGAGATTAAAAAAGATGCCATAAATCCTCATCTTTCCAATCTACAGGGAAGCCCATAGCTGCAATATCTATTGATGGAAAATCTGCCAACAAGCCCGAAAGTTGTTCGTTGAAATTATTGTTGGGAGAAACCGAGGAAAGGAAATAGCGGAGCATACACAAGCGATAGTAAATCCTCTTCTTATCCACTTTTGAAGTGTCAATCCATACTTTTGAAGTTTTTCGTGGCTCTGCTGGATTGAGCATAAAGTCCCTGTTCCAAATTCTTGCATGATGGCAGCACATATTGCGTAAGTTGGCAAGTACGGTCAACCATGATGTGAAAACCTGTGGCTTCAGACCGAAATAACCGGAAATATGTTTCATCAGATGATTGCTAGATATATTGGAATAGATATAGTTCAAATTTCCAAAAGACAATACTTCTGTTATCATCCATGCAGGAGGGTATGTTTCAATGAAATTTTGTCGAAAATCCTCAATGTAATCTTCTTTGCTCGAAGCCAGTTCCTTTTCTATGAAGACCAGTGTTTGGTTAAACTTATCTGCATTGGCAAAATATTCCGGCTTTGTTATCCAATACCTATCATTCAGTTCCTGACATCCGATATTTGCCAGTACACTGCGGATGGCTACTTCTATTTTCTCTATCTCGTTGAAAAGAAGGATACGTAATTTCTTATCGAAGCGGTAGAGGGTTAAGATCTGTTCAAAAGTTGTTCCCTCTTTTAGCACCAATTCACTCTTGGGGCTTTTATAGAAAGGGTAAATATATGCGGATAAGCGATGATAACCGATATTCATCAGATAATTTTCACCCTATTCTCATCTTTCATGAGCATTCCCCTTGATTTCAGTGTCTGAACAATCTGTCCCGGAGAAGAATATGGTTTGGCAAAACTAGTTTTCATGCAGGTATAATAAAAAAACGACCCGCCGATTTGAGCATTGTGAAGAGGCTTGGCAGGTTCTAATGCTACAAAGGTAGTAAAACTATTGGAAGTAGCCCAATAATCTGTGTATTATTTTCCTAAAACGTAATAAATGATTGTCTGGAATGTATGTTAACTGAATTATCCTGTATTAGACGGAATATGAGCCGGATTTTAATGCTATTATCATAAAGGTTAAATAGCGGTGCTAAAATGGTACTAAATCGTAAAATCACTCTTATTATATCATTATAAATTACGTAATATCAATCGGACTGAGCAGAGAAGAAATAGAGAGTTTATAAGGGCAAAAAAAAAGGAGTACCGCTGTACTCCAACCTTTGTTAACCTTAAATCTAATACTATGAAAAACACAGTGCAAAGGTACGGCTTTTTCGGTTATCTCCAAATTATTCAAAGAAAATAGTATGTTTTATAACATGCTTTAATATAGCTGCAGATTCATTAAAGGTTTTAGGCTGTGAATTTATCAGTTATCTGTCATTTATGGCGTTTTTCCTGAAAGCTTTATATTATAAGAATAGGGGTATATAGATGGGTATACTTCAGCCACAGTCTTTGATTTATAGACGAATATACGCATTATTGCCGTTTTCCACCGAATGTTTGGTGGTGTCTTTCACGTATGGGCAAAAAAAAAGGAGTACCGCTGTACTCCAACCTTTGTTAACCTTAAATCTAATACTATGAAAAACACAGTGCAAAGGTACGGCTTTTTCGGTTATCTCCAAATTATTCAAAGAAAATAGCATGTTTTATAACATGCTTTAATATAGTTGCAGATTCATTAATGATTGTAGGCTGTGAATTTATCACTATCAAGCAGCTTTTCTAAAAATAATATCTTATATTTGGCATTAATTATTTTAAAAAGTAACTGAAGATTATGGGAACTACAGTAAAATCAACTTTAAAAGTAGGCTTGTCGAGCATCGTGCTGATTGGTGTGCTGGTATTATTCTTAGCTATGTATTCTATCGAACGGATAGATTCCGGACAGACGGGTATCATCGTGAACCTGGCCGGGAGTGAACGCGGAGTGGATGACGCCAAAGTAGAAACGGGCTGGGTGATGTACAACCGCTTTGTGAAGCAGTTGTTCGAATATCCGGCTTTTGCACAGATTGTAGATTATGAACCGTTTGATATTCAGGATAAGAAGGGTACTATCTTTAAGACCGACCCCACCATTGAGTATTACATAGAACGGGAAAATGCCAAGGTGGTGTTTTTGCGCTATAGAAAGACAACCGAAGAGCTGGAAAAATCGGTGATTCTGACCGAGGTGAAGAATGCCTATAAGGATATTGCGGGATTATATGAGACAGACTCGTTGATTAATAATCGTCCTGCCTTTGAGAAAGAGGTGGAAAATCTCCTGAAAGAGCGTCTCAGTCTGCGTGGGTTTACCTTTAGTAATATTCAGTCGTCCGTCAAGCCGAATGATGTGCTGCAGGCAGCTATTGATGCCAAGAATACGGCGGTGCAGAATGCCTTGAAAGTGGAGAATGAGAAGAAAGCGGCTATTGCTGAAGCCGAAAAGGTGGTGGCGGCTGCCAAAGGTAAGGCAGATGCCAACCGCATTTTGCAGCAATCCATTACACCGGAACTGATTCAGCTGAAAGCGGTGGAGAAATGGGACGGTAAGCTACCTCTTTCCACTAGTGGTAATACGCTTCCTTTCTTGAAACTTCAATAATCTCTCAGACTCATGAAGCAGTCGTTGGGTGTGTGGGCGTTCTGTCTGCTGGGTTTGTGGGCCTGTGAGCAGGAGGAAAGAGGACTGGCCGACGGAGAAGTCGGCCGGTCATTGTCGAAAATCGTGTTGCAGGAAGTACAAACTTTGGATGCGATTCCCGTCACGCTGACGCAGACGTATCTTTATGAAGAGAATGCGCGGCTGGTGTCCTATCAGATGAAGCAGCAATATGCGGCCGTAGAGCCAGAGGAATTGACAGGAGGTCTTACTCTGACGTATCACGACCGGGAAGTTACGGTGAAGGATGAAATAGGAAATGAGTGGGTTTATGCGTGGAATGCAGAGCTGCAAGCGGCCGATGCTTGTGTGTATCGCAGCATCGGAGGCAGTGTGCGCAGCTATGTGTTTACATACAGTGGGGTAGCAGGAAAGACCTATCTTTCGGGAGTGACAGAATACCTGGAAGATGCCGGTCAGCCTTTTGCTATGCTCGAAATCGATTATTCCAATCCGGAATATCCGCTGGTTACGAAGCGCATGTATGAGGAGGTACAGCAGTTCCGGTTAGATTGTTCGCTTGCGGATGGGGTGCCCAATCCGGCACAGTTGCCGGTACATTTCTACACCGAACTATATCCGCTGTCGTTTCATCATGCAGCCTTGTATGCCCGTTTGCTGGGCGATGCGCCCGATGTGTTGCCCCGATGTGTGCAGACGCTTGGCAGCCCGTATCAGGAACAGTGTACGTACGAATATCAGTTGAAAAACCATTTGCCTGTATCTTGTAAGATTGTACATTCTGAATGGGGGACGCGAACGGTGTCTTATCTGCTGGAGGAATAGGGGGTAGGATAGGTATGGGCAAAAAAAAAGGAGTACCGCTGTACTCCAACCTTTGTTAACCTTAAATCTAATACTATGAAAAACACAGTGCAAAGGTACGGCTTTTTTGGTTATCTCCAAATAAATCAAGAAAAAAGCTGTGTTTTATAACATGTTTTTGCTAAATCGTCGGCTTTGTTAAGGCTTCCTAAGGATTAAACGGGGGCGATAGAGGGTATTTAAAAATAAATTATCTTTGTATTTCTGAAAAATGAAATCGTAAAGTATATGTCCGAAGATATTGTTCTTACCCCCATGATGAAGCAGTTCCTGGAACTGAAAGCCAAGCACCCCGATGCAGTGATGCTGTTTCGTTGCGGTGACTTTTATGAAACGTATTCTACCGATGCCATTGTGGCTTCTGAAATCTTGGGTATTACCCTGACCAAACGTGCCAACGGCAAGGGAAAGACCATCGAAATGGCCGGATTTCCGCATCATGCGCTGGAAACGTATCTGCCCAAACTGGTGCGTGCCGGTAAACGGGTAGCTATCTGTGATCAGCTGGAAGACCCGAAACTGACCAAGAAACTGGTGAAGCGGGGAATTACTGAACTGGTTACTCCGGGGGTGTCTATCAACGATAATGTGCTGAATTATAAAGAGAATAACTTTCTGGCTGCGGTTCATTTTGGGAAGAATAACTGTGGAGTGGCTTTTCTGGACATCTCTACCGGTGAGTTTCTTACGGCCGAGGGTACGTTCGATTACGTGGATAAACTATTGAATAACTTCGCTCCGAAAGAGGTGTTGTTTGAGCGTGGTAAGCGTTTGATGTTTGAGGGTAATTTCGGCAATAAATTCTTTACTTTCGAACTGGAAGACTGGGTCTTTACCGAAACTACGGCACGCGAAAAACTATTGAAGCATTTCGAGGTGAAGAACTTGAAAGGCTTTGGAGTGGAACATCTGAAAAACGGTATCATCGCTTCCGGGGCTATTCTGCAATACCTCATTATGACGCAGCACACGCAGATAGGTCATATCACTTCATTGGCTCGTATCGAAGAAGAGCGTTACGTGAGGCTGGATAAGTTTACGGTGCGTTGCCTGGAGTTGGTGGGCAGCATGAACGAAGGAGGAAGCAGCCTGCTGAATGTAATCGACAAGACCATCAGTCCCATGGGAGCCCGTCTGCTGAAACGCTGGATGGTGTTTCCACTGAAAGAGGTGAAACCCATTAACGACCGTCTGAATGTGGTGGAGTATTTTTTCCGCCATCCGGATTTCAAGGAACTGATAGAGGAACAGATGCATCGGATAGGCGATTTGGAACGTATTCTGTCGAAGGTGGCTGTGGGGCGTGTCAGTCCGCGCGAAGTGGTGGCACTGAAAGTGGCACTGCAAGCCGTGGAGCCTATCAAAGCAGCCTGTGCCGATGCCGATAATGCCAGTCTGAACCGAATAGCCGAGCAATTGAATGTCTGCCAGTCTATCCGCGACCGTATAGACCGTGAAATCAATAATGATCCGCCGTTGCTGGTCAATAAAGGCGGGGTGGTGAAAGAAGGGGTGAATCCGGAACTGGATGAGTTGCGCCGCATTGCCTATTCGGGCAAGGATTATCTGTTGCAGGTGCAGCAGCGCGAGAGTGAACTGACGGGTATTCCCAGCCTGAAAATAGGCTATAACAATGTGTTCGGCTATTACATTGAGGTGAGAAATGTACATAAGGACAAGGTGCCGCAGGAATGGATCCGGAAACAGACATTGGTGAATGCCGAGCGTTATATCACTCAGGAACTGAAAGAGTATGAAGAGAAGATTCTGGGGGCAGAAGACAAGATTCTGATTCTGGAAACTCAACTCTATACCGACTTGGTGCAGTCGCTGAACGAATACATTCCTGCCATTCAGATTAATGCTAACCAATTGGCACGTCTGGACTGTTTGCTGGCGTTTGCCAACGTAGCCCGCGAGAATAATTATATCCGCCCGGTAATAGCCGACGATGATGTGCTCGACATCCGGCAGGGACGTCATCCGGTCATCGAGAAGCAACTTCCGGTGGGAGAAAAATACATCGCCAATGATGTGATGCTGGATAGTCAGACTCAGCAGGTAATCATCATCACCGGACCGAATATGGCGGGTAAGTCGGCCTTGCTGAGGCAGACGGCATTGATTACACTGCTGGCTCAGATTGGTTGCTTTGTGCCTGCCGAGAGTGCCCACATCGGACTGGTAGATAAAATCTTTACCCGAGTGGGGGCCAGCGATAATATTTCGGTAGGTGAATCTACCTTTATGGTGGAAATGAACGAGGCGGCCGATATCTTGAATAATCTTTCATCCCGAAGTCTGGTGCTGTTCGATGAATTGGGCAGAGGTACCTCTACTTACGATGGTATCTCTATTGCTTGGGCCATCGTGGAGTATATTCACGAGCATCCTAAAGCCAGGGCCAGGACACTCTTTGCTACGCACTATCATGAACTGAACGAGATGGAGAAGACTTTTCAGCGCATCAAGAATTACAATGTGGCGGTGAAAGAGGTGGACAACAAGGTGATTTTCTTACGCAAACTGGAACGTGGAGGCAGCGAACACTCATTCGGTATTCATGTGGCCAAGATGGCCGGTATGCCTAAAAGCATAGTGAAGCGGGCAGGGGTTATTCTGAAGCAATTGGAGAGTGAAAATCGCCAGGGAGGAACGGTGGCAGGAAAGCAACTGGCCGAAAGTACTGCTTCGGCTGGAGGTATGCAGCTGAGCTTCTTCCAGTTGGATGACCCTATATTGTGCCAGATTCGGGATGAAATTCTGCATCTGGATGTGAATAACCTGACACCGCTGGAGGCCTTGAATAAACTCAATGACATCAAGCGTATAGTCAAGGGGAAATAGCAATCTATTATCATTTATTTTATATACCATGAAAAAACTTTTATGTTCAATGCTCTTGCTGGGGGTATGTGTATCGCATACCGTAGCGCAGGATTATTACGAGAAACATCTGGTGTTTCCTCCGGAAGCTACACTGAGTGAAAAGGTGGAGATGGCTGCCAGATTGGTGCCTACCGAGCAGCAGTTGAAGTGGCAACAGATGGAACTGACGGCTTTTCTGCATTTTGGTATCAATACGTTTACTGGCCGTGAGTGGGGAGATGGAAAAGAAGATCCGGCTTTGTTTAACCCCGTTTCGCTGGATTGTGAGCAATGGGTACGTGCCTTGAAAGCCGGAGGGTTTAAAATGGCTATCCTCACTGCCAAACATCACGATGGTTTCTGTCTGTGGCCCACCAAGACTACTAAGCATTCGGTGGCATCTTCTCCTTGGAAAGATGGGAAAGGCGATGTGGTGCGCGAACTGCGCGATGCTTGCCGCAAATATGGACTGAAATTCGGGGTATATCTCTCTCCGTGGGATAGAAATGCGGAATGCTATGGCCAAGGGGAGGCGTATAATCAATTCTTTATTGAACAATTGACGGAACTCTTGACCAACTATGGCGAAGTGCACGAGGTGTGGTTTGACGGTGCCAACGGTGAAGGACCTAACGGAAAGAAACAGGAGTACGACTGGGAGGCTGTGGAGCAGACTATTCGCAGGTTGCAGCCTAAGGCAGTAACTGCCATCATGGGGGATGATGTGCGCTGGGTAGGTAATGAGAAAGGCATAGGACGTGAAACAGAGTGGAGCGCTACGGTATTGGCACCGGGTATCTATACCCGTGCAGAGGAACAGAATCAGCGACTGGGTGTATCGTCCACGGCTAAGGATTTGGGTGGACGAAAAGTATTGGCCGATGCAAAGGAGTTGTTCTGGTATCCTTCCGAAGTAGATGTTTCCATCCGTCCGGGATGGTTCTATCATACCGACCAGGATAACCAGGTGAAATCATTGGCTCATCTGGCCGATATTTATTTTCAGTCGGTAGGATATAATTCGGTCTTGCTGTTGAATATTCCTCCCGATAAGAATGGCTTGATACATGAAACGGATGCCCGAAGGTTGGAAGAGTTGGCCACATATCTGCGTCATACGTTTGATGATAATTATCTGAAAAAGGGGAATGCTCGCTGGATGGCCAGATCGGGCGATTTTAAGGAGTTTCAGGTAAAGAAGAATGCTTTGGTTAATACTTTATTGATACAAGAAGACATTGCTAAAGGACAGCGTATAGAGCGTTTCTTGCTGGAAGGCTGTGTGGAAGGCAATTGGCAAAAATTGGCCGAAGGTACTACGGTAGGGTATAAGCGGCTGGTACGTTTTGCTGCCTGTCAGCCCGACAGTATCCGACTGACGGTTCTTTCTGCCCGTGATGAGGCTCGTGTATTGCGTATGGGGTTGTATTATGCTCGCCAGCTGATGGAGCAGGATACTAATGTGGCGTTGGGTAATGTGCCGTCGGGGCAGTGTAGCATAGTAGGAGGCAACGAAGAGAGTGCCAAGGCTATAGATGGTGACCGGAACACGGTATGGCGTACGGATGGATTGGTGCCTCTGGTAGTAGATTTGGGTCAGGAAGCTGAAATTACCGGTTTTACGTATGCACCGGCTGCCGATGACCACCTGGAAGGAACGCTGTATAAATACGCATTTTACGTGAGTCGTGATGGGGAATCCTGGACTTTGTGCGATACCAACGGTGAGTTCAGCAACATCATGCATAATCCTGTACCCTATGCCGTGCAGTTCGAGCGTAGTTATCGAGGACGTTATGTAAAGTTGGTGCCTCTGGCCGAAATAGCTGGAAAATCATCCACCTCGGTAGCTGAATTAGGGGTGTTTGCAGTTTATTGAAAGCGTCTGTCGCCTATCAGGTAAGTATATAACAAGAGGCGTGCTAATCTGCCCATACGCAGACTTGCACGCCTCTTGTTATTTTATAGCCGGTTATTCTTTCTTTAGTATTGTCAACGGTCTTTTATTTCTTCTTTCCGTAGAAGCACATAAAATACAGGCCGATAATTACAAACGGCACGCTGAGCCATTGTCCCATATTGAATGTCATACTGTCTTCAAAGTTCACCTGGTTTTCTTTCAGGAATTCGATGAAGAAGCGGAAAACAAAGATTTCGGTAAGACACAGCCCGAAGAAAAAGCCCCGGTGATAGGTCTGCTGCCGTTTATACAGATACATCATACCCAAGAAGAAAAGGAAATAAGCCAAGGCTTCATAGAGCTGTGCTGGATGACGTGGAACCATATCCACTCTCTCGAATACGAAAGCCCAGGGCACATCCGTAGCTTTTCCGATAATTTCAGAGTTCATCAGATTGGCCAGGCGGATGCAGCAGGCTGTGATGGGAGTGGCCACGGCTATCATGTCGAGCACATCCATGTAATGCATCTTGGTCTTTTTACAATAGAGCCACAGGGCGATAATCAGGCCCAGTGTGCCGCCATGGCTGGCCAGTCCTTCATAACCGGTGAATTTCCATCCGCCATCAGGCAAGAACTTAATGGGTAAAATCATTTCCCAGAAGTGGTGTAGGTAATAGTCGGGCTGATAAAACAAACAATGTCCCAGCCGCGCACCTATCAGAATACCAAAGAAACAGTAGAACAACAGGGGGTCAAACAGCTCGTCGGGTATTTTCTTGTCCCGGTATTGCCTCTGCACCACGAAGTAAGCCAGAGCAATTCCTATCACCCACAGTAAGCCGTAGTACCGGAGTGAGAAACTCCCGATGTGGAAGATTTCCGGATCGGGATTCCAATGAATGGTCAGCAATGATATCATATCTCTGGAATATTATACGTTGAAGCGGAAGTGCATGATGTCGCCGTCTTGCACCACATATTCTTTTCCTTCTACACCCATCTTGCCGGCTTCGCGAACGGCTGCTTCACTGCCGTATTTGATGTAGTCTTCATATTTGATTACTTCTGCCCGGATAAATCCTTTCTCGAAGTCGGTGTGGATTACTCCGGCGCATTGCGGAGCTTTCCAGCCTTTGCGGTAGGTCCATGCCTTGACTTCCATTTCGCCGGCTGTGATAAATGTCTCCAGGTTCAGCAGGCTGTAGATGGCTTTGATAAGGCGGTTGCAGCCGCTTTCTTTCAAGCCCAAGTCTTCCAGGAACATTTGCTTTTCCTCGTAGGTTTCCAGTTCGGCAATGTCGGCCTCGGTCTGTGCAGAGATGATAATCAGTTCGGCATTTTCTCCCTGAATGGCTTCGCGTACCTGCTCCACATATTGGTTTCCGGCAGCCGCACTGCTGTCGTCCACATTGCATACATACAGCACCGGTTTGGTGGTCAGCAGAAACATCTGTTTGGCACACTGCTCTTCATCTTCGTTGAGCAGTTCCACGGTACGTGCGCTTTGTCCCTGTTCCAGTGCATCTTTATAGCGCAGCAGCAGGTCATATTCTATTTTGGCTGTTTTGTCACCGCCCACTTTAGCTACTTTTTCCACACGTTTAATGCGGTTTTCCACCGTTTCCAGGTCCTTCAGTTGTAATTCTGTATCAATGATTTCCTTGTCGCGTACGGGGTCTACCGAGCCGTCCACATGAACGATGTTGCCGTTGTCGAAACAGCGCAATACGTGTATGATAGCGTCGCACTCGCGGATATTTCCCAGAAACTGGTTACCCAATCCTTCTCCTTTGCTGGCTCCTTTTACCAGTCCGGCAATGTCTACAATGTCGCACACGGCGGGTACGATTCGTCCCGGATGCACGATTTCGGCCAGTTTGGTGAGGCGTTCATCGGGCACGGATACTTGCCCCATTTGCGCGTCGATTGTACAGAATGGAAAGTTGGCTGCCTGCGCCTTGGCGCTAGAGAGGCAGTTGAAAAGAGTTGATTTCCCTACGTTGGGAAGTCCTACTATACCTGCTTTTAATGCCATAATTATATGATGTTTTATATTTAAATCATTGATAATGAAAAATATAAAAGAGGGGTTAAAAGTAAGCGGGTAACAAACTAGTAACAAAAGCCATTCTTTTAACGT
>Jeb_p2__coassemble_708_pt1 | contig 37174 bp, 34 predicted proteins | sample Jeb_p2__metabat2_high_PE_023 | metagenome-assembled genome bin Jeb_p2 | reverse complement strand
CTACCAATGACTTGCTGGGACTGTACTCCATGATTGGCGAACGACTGAAGCATACCTTTACCGGCAACAGTGCCTGGATTCTGTCTTACCGCGACGAATGTTTCGACCAGATTGGCTTGAAAGCCACTACAAAGATTCCTCTGTTCAACGGAGCCTTGGAGTGTCAGTTCCGCCACTATGAAATCTTCGACGGCAAATACAAAGAATTCCGTGCAGAAGGGGAAGAACTGAGCAAAGACCGCAAAGAAGCTGAAAGCGGAAAAAAAGCAGCCTTTAAAGAAAAAAGAGAGTTCAAACCGAGAGAACGCTTCCAGAAGGACAAGAAAGAATTCGGCGACAAGAAAAGAGAATTCAAACCGAGAGAAAAATGAGAATTCAAGAACGACCAGAAAAAGGATTTTCGCCCCCGCGAACGGAAAAGTTTCGGCGGTGACCGTGAACGTCAGCCGCGCTCCGGTGAATCCTATCCGGAAAGAAAGCGACGAGAAGCTAAAAGTGAAAAATAACCTATAAGTGATACATATCAACATGAAAACAACAATCAGCAAAGGCATGTCCGCACTGATGATGGCCATGTCGCTTTTATGTACCAATAAGATGATAGCAAGTAATGACTCTAACGTACATGCAGCCACAACTACATGTACACAGGCACTGAAAAAGCCTACATTGGAGGACCTCATCCCTGGCGGAGAAACATTCCGCCGCACGGAAAACAAATGGTACCAATGGTATGGTGATAAGGCCGTTCTGGAATTAGGTATCGAAAGCATTACCGGTACCTGGACTTCCGGGAAAAAAGCCGGTCAGTCGTTTACTGCACTGACGCTGGAAGAAGTCAACCGCCTGCTGGCAGAAAAGAACCTGGGCAAACTGCATCATTTTTATACAACAGAAGCCGTAAACGGCTCGGTAGAAGGAATGGAACCAGCACCCCTGCTGTTACTGCATACCGGCAAGCACCGAATACTGGTAAACTGGGAAGAAAAGCAGATTCTGCACAGCATACCCTGCCCGGAAGGAGCCGCCAATGAAGACTACCATACCACACGTAGCCGACTAGCTTATACCGTAGGAAACAACCTGTATATGCAGGAAAGCGACGGAACATCGGTACAGATTACCCACGAGCCCGAAGGCATCGTTTGCGGACAAAGTGTACACCGCAACGAGTTCGGCATCAGCAAGGGTACTTTCTGGAATGCCGACGGCACCCTGCTGGCTTTCTACCGCATGGACGAAAGCATGGTGACAAGCTATCCTTTAGTGGACATAACAGCACGTGTTGGCCAGGTGAACGCTATCCGTTATCCCATGGCCGGCATGACCAGCCATAAAGTACAGGTAGGTATTTTCAATCCTGCCAATGGAAAAACCATCTATCTGAACACAGGCGATGCCACCGACCGCTATTTCACCAATATCAGTTGGGCGCCCGACGGCAAGAGTCTGTTCCTCATTGAGCTGAACCGCGACCAGAATCATTCCAAGCTCTGCCAATATAATGCAGAAACCGGTGAACTGATGCAGGTACTGATTGAAGAGCGCCACGAGAAATATGTAGAACCCCAACACCCCATTCTGTTCCTGCCCTGGGACAGCAATCTGTTTGTCTATCAAAGCCAGCGTGACGGTTTCAACCACCTGTATCTGTATGACTTGAAAAAGCTCTCCCAAACGGCCAAGCAGCTCACAGCCGAGGAGATGGAAAAGATATGGAATTCAGTGAAGCAAACTGCTACAGGCAGAAATAATGCCGCCGCAGGCTTCCAGCTGACGTCTGGCAACTGGCTGGTGCAGGACGTATTGGGATTCAATACAGCCCGCAAAGAGATTATCTTTGCAGCTACCAAGGAATCACCCTTGCAGAGCAATATATATAAGGTGAATGTGAAAAACGGAAAGATAACGGCACTGGACAACGGTCAGGGTGTACACCGCGTGCAGCTGTCGGCCAATACCGAGTATATGATTGACAACTACTCGACTCCCGATATGCCGCGTCGCATCATTTTAACTTCACTCCGCAATGGCAAGGAAAGCCAGGAGTTGCTGGTAGCCAAGAATCCTTTTGAAGGACTCCAGATGCCGAACATAGAAACCGGTATACTAAAGGCTGCCGACGGAACGACTGACCTGCATTACCGCATCGTGAAGCCAGCCGACTTCGACCCGAGCAAGAAGTACCCGGCCATCGTTTACGTATATGGAGGACCTCATGCACAGTTGATTACCAACGGATTCATGCACGATGCCCGCGGCTGGGATCTGTATATGGCCAATGAAGGATATATCCTATTTACGGTAGATAACCGCGGCAGTGCCAACCGAGGAATGGAATTTGAAAATGCTACATTCCGCCACTTGGGTATAGAAGAAGGAAAAGACCAAGTAAAAGGAGTAGAATTCCTGAAAACCCTGCCCTATGTAGACGGTAACCGCATCGGTGTACACGGCTGGAGTTTTGGCGGACACATGACTACTGCCCTGCTGCTTCGCTATCCGGAAATCTTCAAAGTAGGCGTAGCCGGTGGTCCGGTGATTGATTGGGGATATTACGAAGTAATGTATGGCGAACGCTATATGGACACCCCGCAGACCAATCCGGAAGGCTATCAGGAAACCAACCTGAAAAATCTGGCCGGCAACCTGAAAGGTCATCTGCTCATTATCCATGATGACCACGATGATACCTGTGTGCCGCAACACACCCTTTCATTCATGAAAGCCTGCGTAGATGCCCGCACCTATCCCGACCTGTTCATCTATCCGAACCATAAGCATAATGTAATAGGCCGCGACCGTGTGCATCTGCATGAAAAAATCACCCGGTATTTTAAAGCAAACCTGTAAACATCCAACGAAAGAATTAAAAAAAAAATAGCCCTATGAAAGTATTACTGTTAGGCTCTGGTGGCCGTGAACATGCTTTGGCTTGGAAAATAGCCCAAAGCCCCAAAGTGGAAAAACTCTACATTGCTCCGGGCAATGCCGGAACAAGTTCTGTAGGCGAAAATGTGGATATCAAAGCCACTGATTTTGCAGCCTTGAAGATTTTTGCCTTAGAACGTGAAATAGACATGATTGTAGTAGGTCCGGAAGACCCGCTGGTACAAGGCATCTTTGATTATTTCAAAGCCGATATCACTACGCAGAACATTGCCATCATCGGCCCGTCTGCCAAAGGCGCACAACTGGAAGGCAGCAAAGAGTTTGCTAAGGAATTCATGCAACGCCACCACATCCCTACTGCCCGCTATAAAAGCGTAACGGCAGAAACCTTGCCTGAAGGCCTGGCCTTTCTGGAAACTCTTTCGGCTCCCTACGTATTAAAAGCCGACGGACTCTGTGCCGGAAAGGGTGTACTGATTTTGCCTACTCTGGAAGAAGCCAAGAAAGAATTGCAGGAAATGCTGGGTGGTATGTTTGGCAACGCCAGTGCTACGGTAGTAATCGAGGAATTCCTCAGCGGCATTGAATGCTCGGTATTTGTATTGACCGACAGCGAACACTACAAAGTGCTGCCCGTGGCCAAAGACTACAAACGCATCGGAGAAGGCGACAAGGGTCTGAACACCGGCGGTATGGGTAGCGTGACTCCGGTACCCTTTGCCAACGACGAATTTATGGAAAAGGTGCGCACTCGCATCATCGAACCCACCATCAACGGTTTACGTGAAGAAGGCATCCTCTACAAAGGTTTCATCTTCCTGGGCCTTATCAACGTACAAGGCGAACCGATGGTTATTGAATACAACGTACGCATGGGCGACCCTGAAACAGAAAGTGTGATGCTACGCCTGCAAAGCGACATCGTCGACTTGTTTGAAGGGGTTTATCAGGTGAATCTTCACACCAAAACCATGCTGCTCGACCCGCGTGCAGCTGCTTGTGTAATGCTGGTAAGCGGAGGATATCCGGGCGAATACAAAAAAGGAAAGCCCATTACCGGATTCACCTTGGCAGAAACCACTGACAGCATTCTGTTTCATGCCGGAACCACGATGAAAGACGGTCGCATCGTAACCAACGGCGGACGTGTCATTGCAGTCTGCTCTTATGGCGAAACTAAAGAAGAAGCTTTGGAAAAGAGCTATAAAGTAGCCGACTTGATCAGCTTCGATGGCAAATACTTCCGTCGCGACATCGGTTTCGACCTATAATGCCCAGGAGTTGGTACACACACACTCCCTTTCTATTTTCAGACGCGGATTTGATGCCATTATACCTTATCCGCGTCTGAAAAATAATCGGCAAGCCTATCGACACGCCCTAGCTTATTCATGTAAAAAACCTTCCAATCCATTGTCCCTTGCGTACTCGTAGATTTCAGACCCGCATTACTACAGGCCGACTGACCCTGCCCATCACCATTGTGCTGACTATATGTTGCTGGATAACCACTGCCCTACTGACTCCCGACATAGAGCCTGCACGGCGTGCCTATCCATTATGGAATTTCTTTTATATTCATTTCATCCCAAGTTGGGGAAGTTATCTCTGCAGTTATCTAATCTATAGCCTCATGGGCTACCTGCTGATAGAACTGAACAACATGTATGCCCTCATCCGCATGCGCGCTTCTATCCAAACTGCAGCCTATTTTCTATTTATGGCCGTTTGCCCGGCTCTCTATCCCATCACCGCAGGAACTGTGGCCTCTTTGGCACTATTGGCAGCTCTCTTCTTTCTCTTTCGCAGTTATCAGAAGGGAATCTCCTCATCCGATCTGTTCTATACCTTTCTCTGCATTGGCACAGGCAGCCTGATATTTCCACAACTTACCTATTTCGTACCGGTATTCTGGATAGGAGCCTACCTGTTCCAATCGCTACACCCCAAGAGTTTCTTTGCATCCATATTAGGTTGGGGATTACCGTTCTGGCTGTTACTGGCACATGCCTACTTTCACGGACAAATGGAACTGTTTCGGCATCCTTTTACCGAACTAACCACCTTTACCTCTGTCAACTTCCGTTTTCAACCGTGGGAAATAGCCACATTGAGCTACCTGCTTCTGTTATTCATTACCAGTGGTACCCACTGTCTGATTGCAGGCTATGAAGACAAGATTAGGACACGCAGCTATCTGCAATTCATCATTCTCTATACAGGCTACACTTTTCTATACATTGTGCTGCAACCAGCCATGTGCATCTTTCTGCTACCTATACTTATACTAGGAATCAGTATCCTGACTGGTCATTTATTTGTATTGACCAACAACCGCAGTTCTAACTATTTTTTCATCTTCATGCTGATAAACCTCTGCATGCTATTCTGTTATAACGTATGGACACTTTTCTAGAATTACTGAACCAACTCATGATAGACTGGGGATATGCTGGTCTCTTTCTGTCGGCACTACTGGCCGGAAGCATCGTACCCTTCAGCTCGGAACTCGTACTGGTGGCACTAGTACAGCTGGGACTTAACCCGCTGGGCTGTATCTTATCGGCCGCCTTGGGCAACACATTGGGAGGAATGACCTGCTACTACATGGGACGGCTAGGAAAAACCGAATGGATAGAAAAATACTTTAAGGTACGAAAGGAAAAGATAGACCACATGCAAGACTTTCTGCAAGGAAAAGGGGCACTTATGGCTTTCTTTGCTTTCTTGCCATTTGTAGGCGAAGCCATCGCCATAGCCCTGGGATTTATGCGCAGCAATGTAACACTGACCACAGCATCGATGTTTGCCGGCAAGCTGATGCGCTATGCCGCCATGTTATTGGTGCTGAAAGGAGCCACCGATATCATTCTTAATTAAATAGCCCATATTACTCATGAAACGAATCATAGAACTGACCGAAGACGGAAGTGCCACACTCTTTGTGCCCGAACTGAATGAACACTATCATTCTGTAAAAGGGGCACAGACCGAATCGCAACATATCTTTATCAACATGGGACTCAAAGCAGCAACGTGTGTCGAAGCCCGTGTCTTGGAAATAGGATTTGGCACCGGACTGAATGCCCTGCTCACCCTGCAAGCAGCCGAAGAACTACAGATTCCCATCCGATATACCGGCATCGAACGCTATCCGCTGCTGTGGAAAGAAGTCGATGCCCTGCACTACAGCGACCATCCGCTGTTTCAATCACTACACACAGCACCCTGGAACCAGGAAGTATCCATCACTCCCCTTTTCAGCCTGCAAAAGATAGAAGCTGATGTGTGCGAACTGCTGCGGCATCCATCCCCGCAACTGACAGCCGACGGACTCTATACACATGTATACTTCGACGCTTTTGCTCCGGAGAAACAGCCGGAAATGTGGGCAGAAGACCTCTTCCGCCAATTGTATCAGCTCCTGGTGCCCGGAGGCATATTGACCACCTACTGCGCCAAAGGCTGCATCCGCAGAATGCTACAGTCGATAGGCTTCAAGACCGAACGTCTGCCAGGCCCTCCGGGAGGAAAACGAGAGATACTCAGAGCCACCAAATAATCCCATACCGTATTTTTAAGCTTTTATATCTCTACTTTCATTTACATGTTGTATCTTTGTAGGCAAAAGAAGAAAACATTCAGCTCACTTAACCCATGAAGAAACTGTTCATTATCCTTATAAGCGTCATCCTGACATCTTGTAACTTTGGCAGCCAAAGCAAAGAGACCCAAGACGCTGAAAAACCACTCATCACTGTCACCATCGAACCCCTGCGCTATTTCACAGAAGCCATAGCCGGAGATAATTTCCGCGTGGTAAGCATGGTGCCCAAGGGAAGTAGCCCGGAAACCTACGATCCCACACCCCAGCAACTGATGGATCTGGCTAAAAGCAAAGCCTATTTCCGTATCGGCCACATAGGATTCGAAAAAATCTGGATGGACAAACTTTCAGACAACGCTCCCCATCTGCAATTCTTCGATATGTCTAAAGGAATCGAACTTATCTATGAAGAAACGCATCACGTAGGCGTGGAACCCCATGTATGGAATTCTACTACCAATGCCCATACCCTGGCAACCAACATTCTCAGCGCACTCTGCGCACTAGACAAAGAACATAAAACGCTCTTTATAGAACGATATGACTCGCTAGTAGGACGACTGAACCGTACAGATAGCCTCATTACAGAAAAACTGGCTAAACCCGAAGCCAGCCGGGCTTTCATGATTTATCATCCGGCATTGTCGTACTTTGCCCGTGATTACCAACTATTGCAGATTCCGATAGAGAGCGAAGGCAAAGAACCTTCTCCTGCACAGCTAAAAGAGTTGATAAAACTGTGCCGGGCAGAAAAAGTGCGCGTAATTTTCGTGCAACCGGAATTCGACCGGCGCAACGCAGAACTCATAGCCCAACAAATAGGAGCCAACGTAGTAGAAATCAATCCACTTTCTTATCATTGGGAAGAGGAAATGTTGAAAACAGCCAACGCACTTGTTCTGTATGGAAACCCCCATCCTTGAAATAAAGAACCTGCAAGCTGCTTACGAGGGAAAGACTGTACTCCATGACGTGAACCTCACCGTATATCAGCACGATTTTCTAGGGATAATCGGCCCAAACGGTGGAGGAAAAACAACCCTCATCAAATGCATTCTGGGGCTGCTGAAGCCCAAGGAAGGCACCATCATGCCGCATCCGCTGCAACCTGAACATGCCTCGCTTACCATGGGGTATCTGCCCCAATACAATATGATAGACCGGAAGTTTCCCATTACAGTAGAAGAAGTTATCCTTTCCGGTCTAAGCAGTCAGAAATCACTTACATCGCGTTTTACAGCCGAACACCGCCGCAAAGCGGAAGAAACTATCGTCCGTATGGGACTGGAAGGAATGGAAGACCGCGCCATCGGTGCCTTGAGCGGCGGACAGATACAACGGGCTTTACTGGGACGCGCCATCATATCCGACCCCGAACTGGTGATTCTCGATGAGCCAAGCACGTATATTGATAAACGATTCGAAGCCCGTCTCTATGAATTACTGGCCGAAATCAACAAGGAGTGTGCCATCATTCTGGTGAGCCACGACATCGGCACCATTCTTCAGCAAGTAAAATCCGTGGCGTGTGTCAACGAAACCCTGGATTACCATCCATCTACCCAATGCGTAACCGGCGAATGGCTGGAATACCATTTCAACTGCCCCATCGAACTGCTGGGACACGGTTCGCTGCCCCACCGCATCCTGGGCAGCCATACACACTGACCGCATCTGAAAGGGAACAGCCCTCTAACAGCTCCGTAACATCCCCACGCAGAGGTACCTCTACACGGGGATGTTACGGGTCTGTTACGGAGCTGTTGCAGGGCTGATGCCTGGAAAGTGCGCTTTTTATCATTAAGCAATCCTAATAATCTATAGGATTGGCAGTTGTTTCACACAGAATTCATTATCTTTGCAGCCATGCCTGCTACAGGCTGAGAAATGAAAACAAGTGTAAGAATGAAACAATACAGAACCATAAACAACCTGATGGGTTGGATTACCTTTCTTATTGCAGCCACGGTCTATTGCCTGACTATCGAACCTACTGCAAGCTTTTGGGACTGTCCCGAGTTTATCACCACTGGCTATAAGCTGGAAGTAGGACACCCGCCCGGTGCGCCTTTCTTCATGCTGGTAGCCAACCTGTTTTCACAGTTTGCCTCCGACACCACTACCGTAGCCAAGATGGTGAACTACATGAGTGCTCTGATGAGTGCCTCTTGTATCTTGTTCCTGTTTTGGAGCATCACACACTTGGTACGAAAACTGATAGTAACCGATGAGAAGCAGATAACCACCGGACAACTAATCACCATTATGGGAAGCGGCCTGGTAGGTGCACTGGTATATACATTCAGCGACACTTTCTGGTTCAGTGCGGTAGAGGGTGAGGTATATGCCTTTTCATCGCTCTTCACCGCGGTGGTATTCTGGCTCATCTTGAAGTGGGAGGACGTGGCTGATGAACCTCATTCTGACCGCTGGCTTATTCTGATAGCCTATCTCACCGGACTTTCCATCGGAGTACACTTGCTGAATCTGCTCTGCCTGCCTGCCATCGTATTGGTGTATTACTACAAAAAAGTGCCTCATGCCACGGCCAAAGGCTCTCTGCTGGCTCTGATGGGGTCGGGCATATTGGTAGCAGCCGTTCTTTATGGCATTGTGCCGGGCATCGTAAAAGTGGGCGGATGGTTTGAATTACTGTTTGTCAATTCATTAGGTATGCCGTTCAACAGCGGTGTCATCGTGTATATCATATTACTGGCAAGTGCCTTGGTATGGGGAGTATACGAGAGCTATACCGAACGTAGCAAACAGCGGATGGCCCTTTCTTTTGTACTGACCATAGCCATGCTGGGTATTCCCTTCTACGGACATGGAGCCAGTTCTGTGATTATCGGAATCGTAGTCGTAGCCTTGCTTTGGCTGTATCTACGCCCTCAGACACAAGCTGCCATCCAAGAGAAGCTTCGTGTAAGTGCACGTACACTGAACACTACGCTGCTCTGCACCATGCTGATTGTGATGGGGTATTCTTCGTATGCGCTGATTGTGATACGCTCTACAGCCAACACGCCGATGGACCAGAACTCTCCGGAAGATATCTTCACATTGGGAGAATACCTGGGTCGTGAACAATATGGCACACGCCCCTTGTTCTACGGTCCTGCCTATACCTCACAAGTAGCTTTGGACGTCAATGAAAAAAGCGGCTATTGCGAACCACGCATCAAAAGCGAGCGCACCAAATACATCCGCAAAGAAAAAGCTACACCAGACGAGAAAGACTCGTATATCGAGATTCCAGGTCGCATAGAGTATGAATACGCTCAGAACATGCTTTTCCCGCGTATGTACAGCAGCGCACATGCTTCCTATTACCAGGCTTGGCAAGATATAGAAGGTTATGAAGTGCCTTACGACAAATGTGGAGAAATGGTGATGGTGAAGATGCCTACCCAATGGGAAAACATCAAATTCTTCTTCTCTTACCAACTGAACTGGATGTATTGGCGCTACTTTATGTGGAACTTTGCCGGACGGCAAAACGACATACAGGGTAGCGGAGAAGTGGAACACGGCAACTGGATTACCGGATTCAGCTTCATTGATAATCTGCTTGTGGGCAACCAGGATTTAATTCCTACAGTACTGAAAGAGAATAAAGGACGAAACGTATTCTACTGTCTGCCGCTAATTCTCGGTATCATCGGTCTGCTATGGCAAGCCTACCGCGGACAGAAGGGCATACAGCAGTTCTGGGTGGTATTCTTCCTGTTCTTTATGACCGGTATTGCCATCGTGCTTTACCTGAACCAAACACCCAGCCAACCCCGTGAACGCGACTATGCGTACGCCGGCTCTTTCTATGCCTTTGCCATCTGGGTGGGTATGGGTGTAGCCGGAGTGGTGCAACTGCTGCGCGACGCCCTGCACGTAAAGAGCGAAAAACAACACCTAACCCTAGCTGCCGTCACAGCATTGGTGTGCTTGCTGGTTCCGGTGCAAATGGCTAGCCAGACATGGGACGACCACGACCGAAGCAACCGCTACATGGCACGCGACTTCGGGCAGAACTATCTGATGTCCTTGCAAGAGAGCGGCAACCCGATTATCTATACCAACGGCGATAACGATACTTTCCCCTTGTGGTATAACCAAGAGACAGAAGGTTTCCGCACAGATGCACGTACTTGCAACCTGTCTTACCTACAGACCGACTGGTACATCGATCAGATGAAGCGTCCGGCATACGACAGTCCGTCACTGCCTATCACTTGGGATCGCATGGAGTATGTAGAAGGTACCAACGAATACATTCCCGTACGTCCTGAAATCAAAAAAAGCATAGACGAACTCTATGCCGAAGCCGAAAAACAGGCACTGAACGGTCAGCCGGAAGTCAAGGTAAAAATTCAGAAAGAGTTTGGAGAAAATCCATACGAACTGAAAAATATCCTAAAGCATTGGGTAAGAGGGAAGAATGAGGAAATGAAAGTGATTCCTACCGACAGCATCGTGATAAAAGTAGACAAGGAGGCTGTAAGACGCAGCGGCATGATGATTCCGGGCGACAGCATACCGGATTATATGCACATCTCGCTGAAAGGCAAACGGGCCCTCTACAAAAGCGAACTGATGATGCTGGAAATGCTGAGCCAGGCCAACTGGGAACGCCCCATCTACATAGCCATCAGCGTAGGAGCAGAAAATCAACTGGGCATGGCCAATCACTTCATTCAAGAAGGCTTGACGTATCGCTTCACCCCATTTGACAATAAAAAGACAGGCGTAAGCATCGATACTGAAAAGATGTACGATAACTTAATGCACAAATTCAAATTCGGAGGCATAGACCAGCCGGGTATCTATATCGACGAAAATGCCATGCGGATGTGCTATACGCACCGTCGCCTGTTCTCCCAACTGGCACAGCAACTGATGCTGGAAGGAAAGAAAGAAAAAGCCAAAGAGGTATTGGATTACGGCGAAAAAATGATACCTGCCTACAATGTGCCTTATGATTGGCAAAATGGTTCAGTTCAAATGGCTGAATGTTACTATCAGCTCGGAGAAACAGCCAAAGCTGACGAAATGATGAAAGCCCTGGCTGATAAATCGGTGGAATACCTCACCTGGTATCTGAGTATGGATAACAAGCGGTTCTATTATACCAGCCACGAGTATGAATACCATTGGGCACTGTTGGATCGTGAAACCAAAATCATGAAGCAGTATCATTCGAACCTGGCCAACACCTACGAGCCCAAAGTCAATGAGCTATATAACCTCTATGTAGAACGAATGGAAAAAGGAGGACATTACTAATCACCAAAAATAAAGCGTTTCTTACTTATCTGAAGTAAGATACGCTTTGTTTGGTATCATCATAACCTACAAAATATATCCTATTGTGTTCATCGAACAGCCACCCAAATTAATCCGTAAATTATATCCTAGCGCCCTATGGCGTATCAATCCAGAAGAAAAAGCCGTTTATCTGACTTTCGATGATGGGCCTATTCCAGAAGTGACCCCCTGGGTACTTGATTTGCTGGATCAGCACCAGATAAAAGCCACTTTCTTCATGGTGGGAGATAATGTGCGTAAGCATCCTGATATTTTCCGTATGGTAGTGGAGCGCGGGCATCGCATAGGAAATCATACCTTCAATCATATTCGCGGATTCAGCCGTAAATATTTCACTGCTGCCAGCTATTTGGAAAATACAGAAGAAGCACATGATTTCATGTCTTCTATTTGCGACCCGGAAATCACCCGGCAAGCACTCAGACCTTTATTATTCCGTCCGCCTCATGGACACATGGGATGGGCTCAATACATGGTGCTGAAACAACGATACCGTATCATCATGTGGGACGTTGTAACCCGCGACTACAGCAAGAAGCTGCGCGGTCCGCAAGTGCTGGCCAACGTAATGCGGTATACCCGTAACGGTTCCATCATCACTTTCCACGATTCACTGAAATCATGGAACAACCACAATCTACAGTACGCGCTGCCCCGCGCCATCACTTTCTTGAAAGAAGAAGGATACCAGTTTAAACTATTATAATCCTACCCCAAAAAGAAACAACCGATGAATTCACCCAATTGGATGAATTCATCGGTTGTTTCTTTTTTCACAGGCTTTACCTTATTGCACCTCTACCTTCAACGGCTGACGCAACTGTGCAGCAAAACGATTCATATATTGATTCCAGGCAGCAGCATCTTTTATATCAGCTCTGTCCCAACCGAATCCCCAATAATACACATATTCAGCCCCCGGCTCATACTCGCTGAATGCCAATACATGACCATCGGCATTATTGCGCTGCTTCTTTTCTTCTTTCGAGAACAACACTGTTTTGGCCTCCTTCACCTCGGCAGGGAAAGCCGCACCCAGGAAAATCTTGCCATTATCCGGTCCAGTAGTTGGATCCACATATGTGATATAACCGGCAGCAGCATCAGCCACTACAGCTCCATCTGGCTCATGAAGTACGATTCCAGTCACGATAGGCATAGCCTCGGTAAGATTCGTATAAGATACAGCTGTACGGTTTAGATGCGAACCAGCATCCAGCGTGATGATACGCGTTTCTACCACGGTACTGTCGCCCTTCACCGTCAACGGTGTAAATTCCAGTTTCACAGTAAAACGCAAAGGACCATTATCCAAAATTTCCTGGTTCTTATAACACCAAGGATAGATAATGCTATCACCCTGAACCAATGCAGCCACACCGGCACCCAACGTAGGACCTACCGCATAGCAATCCATACCATAACCATGGTCTACATGATAAGAATATTTTCTTCTGAGTTCCTGAGCAGCCTTCGGGTCTTTCTTCTCCAATTCCTTGATGCGAGCCCATTTTTCTGCATTCGTTTCATTGGCATACAGTTCCTCCAAAACAGGTTCAGAAGTACCACGCTTGGTAAACAAATCGTAACCAAATCCTCTTTCCCCTTTCTGCTGCAACACCGGACCATACGCACGGAATCCTACCAGATCATTCTCCCATGCCATATCATCCATTCGTTCGGGATATACCCGACCACAAGCCTTTACAGCCACTTCTGTAGGTACACCGGGCTGAATGGTATACACTGTCTGTGCGCCGGCAGCCACTTGGGCGGGAAAAATCAGTTTTTCATCATACGTCACCTGATAAGGCACCTGTTCACCCTCTTTATTCAATACCACTATGCTGGCAGTATCGGCCAATTTCAAGTCATTGGAAATCTCCGCCATAGACAATTCAACCATTTCTCCAACCCGTTCAAAATCTAAAGGATTGGTAACCTTTACCGTCAGTTCAGTCTTTTCTGATCCACATGCCAGACAAAGAAAAGCTGCCACGGATAAAAACAAAACTTTCTTCATATTCAGTGTTTCTTTCTAAACAAAAAATGACGCAGACAACTCGGATTCCTATGTAAGCCTCCGTGCTACCTGCGCCACTAAAACTTATCTCTTCGAATTATTTCGGCTGTTTACCAATATAAGCCAAGATACCACCATCCACATACAGGATGTGACCGTTCACAGCATTAGAAGCCTCAGATGCCAGGAACACAGCAGGACCTGTCAATTCCTGAGGATCGAGCCAACGACCAGCGGGAGTCTTAGCGCAGATGAATGAATCGAACGGATGACGGCTACCGTCAGCTTGCTTTTCACGCAGCGGAGCTGTTTGCGGAGTAGCGATGTAACCCGGGCCGATACCATTACATTGGATGTTGTATTCACCGTATTCAGAACAGATGTTACGAGTCAACATCTTCAAACCGCCCTTAGCAGCAGCATAAGCAGATACAGTTTCGCGACCCAATTCAGACATCATAGAGCAGATGTTGATAATCTTACCTGCACGTTTTTCCATCATGGCGGGCAACACAGCCTTAGCTACGATAAACGGAGCATTCAAGTCGATATCGATTACTCGGCGGAAATCAGCAGCTTCCATTTCGTGCATCGGAATACGACGAATGATACCGGCATTGTTTACCAAGATATCCACTGTACCTACTTCTTCTGCAATCTTAGCAACCATGGCTTGTACAGCGGGTTCGTCAGTTACGTCACATACATAACCGTGAGCCTTGATACCCTTTTCTGCGTAAGCAGCCATACCTTTATCGACCAATTCCTGATTGATATCGTTGAAGCAAATTGTAGCACCTTGTTCTGCAAATGCAGAAGCAATAGCAAAACCAATACCATAAGAAGCACCTGTAACCAGAGCTACTTTACCTTCGAGAGAAAAATTCAAAAACTGATTCATAATATTAATATTTAATTATTATATGATATAAGCATGCACACCGTTTGCGTACACAGTTGCAAATGTAGGAAAAGAAAATGAAAAGGAAATACAATATTGTATGAAAACTATATCAATTTTGTACAAATGATTCAATAGTCCATAAAAAACGGATACCCGCTACACCCTACGACACAACAGCCCATGAAGGGTGCGCCTTACTCGCCCGGATAGGCAGCGGATGAAAAATGAAAGGTAAAGAAAAGGATACTAGTCTGATATATAGCTTTTTAAAAAGAAAATTCTGCAAGATGCCCAGAAGCAGAAATCCTTCTTTCCCTCCCTCAACCTACAGTGAAAATTTCCTCTACCTACAGCCTAAAAATCCGTTACCTACAGTTCGCCGAAATGAGTGGTACAGGTAGTAAAAAAGCAAAAGCTTGCACCGCGTTTTGAAATATTAACGTATTGGTATATTGTTTATTACGAAACTTTCGTATATTTGCGATAATCTCGTAACAAACAATATTATGATGGAAAAATTAAGTCTACAGGAAGAAGAAGTCATGCTTCACATTTGGAATATGGGCTCATGTACGGTGAAAGAAATAGTAGAACGATTGCCGGAACCTGTTCCCCCGTACACCACCGTGGCTTCCATTGTGAAAAACCTGGAGAGGAAGCGGTATGTCAGTGCCAAGCGGATAGGCAATACCTATCTCTATACTCCCATTCTGGAAGAGAGCGACTACAAACGCACTTTTCTGACCGGCTTTGTGCGCAACTATTTTGCCAACTCATTTAAAGAAATGGTGAGCTTCTTTGCCAAAGACCAGAAAATCACCTCCGACGATTTGAAGGAGATTATTGCTATGATTGAAAAAGGAAAGGACTGAATTATGATGTGGATTTATCTACTGAAAGCCAATGTGGCACTAGGAGTGCTCTATGCATTCTACCGCCTGTTCCTCGAAAAAGATACATTCTTCGAATGGCGGCGTACTGCCCTGCTCGGATGTTTCGCATTGGCAGCCTTAGTACCTCTGCTGAATGCCGAGGCTTGGATTACGACGCAAAAACCTATGATGGCAGCGGCTCAGCTTTATGCCGATACCGTACTTCCGACTACGGAATTTACAGCCACCTCTACTACCGCCGACTGGCAACAGATAATCCTGATTAGCCTCCAAGCCATATATGGATTGGGCGTATTCGCCCTGGGGCTCCGACTCTGCATCCAATTTGGAAGTTTGATGCACCTGCTTTGCCATTCCACAGTCTCGTCCATTCATGGCGTACGGGTTCGTCTGCTCAGTCGTCCGTATGGGCCTTTCTCTTTCTTTCATTGGATATTCATCTGTCCGCAGATACATGATTCAGAAGAGTTAAATGAAATCCTGGCGCACGAACTGACTCATGTCCGCCAATGGCATTCGGCCGACGTGCTGCTCAGCGAGCTGGCCTGCATCTTCTGCTGGTTCAACCCCTTTGTCTGGCTGATGCGCCGTGAAATCAGGAACAACCTGGAATACCTGGCCGATGCCCGTGTATTGGCGCAAGGCTATAACCCTAAAATCTACCAGTATCATTTATTGGGTCTCTCACATCAAAAGGCTGCAGCAACTCTCTATAACAACTTTAATGTGTTACCTTTAAAAAAACGTATTCGTATGATGAACCGAAAAAGAACTCATTCATGGGGAAAGATGAAATATGCGTTCTTCTTTCCTTTGGCAGCCTTGCTGTTATTAATCAGCAACATAGAAACGGTGGCGCGTACCACCCGGCAACTGGCTACGGAAATGCTTCAACCCTCTGCTACGGCCGATGAAGAAGTCACCATCAAAGGCAAGGTAATTGATAAAAATGGAAAACCCATACAGGGAGTGAAAATCTTGGCCGATCGCCAGTATATGAAAAAGGTGATTGTGACACCAGCCGACGGAAGTTTTAATCTTAAAATCAGCCTCCAAGCCATTCTGATGATAAACTATACATACGAGGATGGTCGTGAACTGGCTATAGCAAAACGGGTGAAGAAAATCTCTCCAGAGGAACGGGCGAACCTGATTATTACCTTCGATGAAAAAGTATGGGGAAATGTGTTGCATAATACCGAACATGGTACGCCCGACGACCCCATCTATGAAGTAGTTGAAAAAATGCCCCATTTCCCCGGTGGCGGCATCGCAGAAATGAAAGAATTCCTAAACAAGAATATGCGTTATCCTGCCGCTGCCAAGGAGAAAGGTATTCAAGGCAGGGTGATTCTCTCTTTCGTAGTGGATAAGGAGGGCAACATTACTCTTCCTACACTTATTAAGGGGGTCAGTCCCGAGCTGAATGAAGAAGCCATCCGCCTGGTGAAAGCCATGCCTAAATGGGAACCCGGACGGCAAAACGGAAAACCCGTACGGGTGAAGTTCACGATTCCTGTTGAATTCAGGCTCAATAGATAAATTGATATATAATGCGGTAAAATAAATTCTCTCTGTAAAAAAATAGCCTGTTTTTATTTGATTTTACAAAGAAACAGGCTATTTTTATCCCATTATATCTCTTAGAATCTATACTTTATGAAAACCTTGCTCATATTACTATTATTCAGTTTCTGTACGCTGCTTATTGGAGCGCAGACCGAAGAGAAAGTACTGTGTGGCGTGGTGCAAGATGAACGGACTCTTCTGCCGCTGGAGGGTGTCAGCGTGATTCTACAAAGTAAAGATGGCAAGTATATGTACGGTTCTGCTCTGACCGATAATCAGGGACGTTTTACCCTTCGTTACACAGACCGTCCAGACAGCCTATTCCTTCTTATTTCGGGCTTTAATGTCAAGAGCAAGCGCATCCCGGTAGCGAAAAAAACACAGGATTTACAAATTACCGCTATCAGTCACACCATGCAGATTCGGGAAGTGGTGATTAAATCGCCTCCGATTGAACGGAATGGAGACACCTTGCAGTATAACGTAAGCAGCTTTATAAGCGAAACAGACCGGAAGATAGGCGATGTCTTAAAAAGACTTCCCGGCATTGAAGTGCAACCGAACGGTGAAATCCGATATCAGGGGGTGAGCATCAATAAATTTGATGTAGAGGGGATTGATGTATTTGGCGGACGTTACGGACTGGGTACCAATAATATCCGGGCAGCCGACATTGCCAAGGTGGAAGTGATAGAGAATCATTCCCCGTTAAAGGTGCTGAAAGATTTAGACCTCTCCACCCGGGCGGCTGTCAACCTCAAGTTAAAGAATTCTTCGAAAGGGGTATGGAGTGGCCATGCCAAATGGGGAGTGGGCTACGAACCGGTCAGTTGGAATACAGAAACCTTGTATATGTATCTTAGCCGAAATTTTCAAAACTTCAATTTCTATAAAACCAATAATACAGGTGATGATTATGAGAAAGAGTTGGTTTCCTTTTGGGCTCTCTTCTGGGCTATCAGAAAATAAGAAAGCCCCAAAAGACTGTCTCTTAGGGCTTTTCTTTGATTGGTTGTTGGACTACCAGGATTCGAACCTGGACAAACAGAACCAAAACCTGTTGTGCTACCATTACACCATAGTCCAAACATAGGGCTTTCTGTTAAAAAGCGGTGCAAAGATAGAGATATTCTGTTTATCCTCCAAATATTTTATCTACTTTTTTAGTTCTATCCCTAAAAAAGTCATTTTACAATGACCAGATAATAGTTTTTCTTACCGCGTTGTACCAAGAGATACTTATCATCCAACAAATCGGCTACGGTAATTTCCTGGTCGAAAGCAGACAGTTTTTCTTTATTCAAAGATACACCGCCCCCCTGCACCAGCTTGCGCATTTCGCCCTTGGATGCAAAGATGGCTGCGTGTTCCGTAAAGAGGTCTACTGCTTTTACGCCGGCTGTCAGCCCGTCGCGAGAGACTTCAAACTGCGGTACACCTTCGAATACAGCCAACAAGGTATCTTCATCCAGTTTCTTCAACGCTTCTGAAGTAGCATTGCCGAAAAGTATGTTGGAAGCATCTACTGCTGCATTGTAATCGGCTTCGGAGTGAACCATGATGGTTACTTCCTTAGCCAGACGTTTCTGCAACACACGCAAATGAGGAGCTGCATCATGCTCGGCTGTCAACGCTTCGATTTCTTCACGAGAGAGGGCCGTAAAGATTTTAATGTAACGCTTGGCATCTTCATCGCTTACATTCAGCCAGAACTGGTAGAACTTATAAGGAGAAGTGTAGCGGGGATCCAGCCAGATATTGCCCGACTCTGTCTTGCCAAACTTACCTCCATCAGCTTTTGTAATCAGCGGACAAGTCAGCGCAAACACTTCGCCTCCATTGGTACGACGAATCAGTTCGGCACCGGTAGTAATATTACCCCATTGGTCTGAACCACCCATCTGCAGACGACATCCTTTGGTTTCATACAAATGAAGGAAGTCATAACCTTGCAGCAACTGATAGGTAAACTCTGTAAAGGAAAGTCCGTCACGCGCTTCACCATTCAGACGTTTCTTCACAGAATCCTTTGCCATCATATAATTTACGGTAATGTGTTTACCTACCTCACGGGCAAAATCCAAGAAACTGAAATCCTTCATCCAGTCGTAATTGTTCACCAGTTCCGCACGATTGGGTGCATCTGAATCAAAATCCAGGAACTTGCTCAACTGCTTTTTCATTCCCTCCATGTTATGACGGAGCGTTTCTTCTGTCAGCAGGTTACGTTCTGCCGATTTGCCGGAAGGGTCACCAATCATACCGGTAGCTCCTCCAATCAACGCCAACGGTTTATGGCCACAACGCTGGAAGTGACGCAGAATCATCACACTGCACAAGTGACCAATGTGCAGAGAATCGGCAGTAGGGTCAAAGCCGATGTAAGCCGTTACCTGTTCCTTGGCAAGGAGTTCTTCGGTACCCGGCATCATATCGTGGAGCATGCCACGCCATCTTAATTCTTCTACAAAATTCATATTTATTCATTATTTAAGTTCTACCATCACAAAGCACTCTTTTCTAAAGAGCTGCACGCAAAAGTACGACTCTTTCTCTGAAGATACAACTCTTACTGCTTAAAAAAGACGTCCTTTACATTTCGGGCTACCGATTCAAAAAGGTCCTCATACGAACACCCTCTTACTAAAGCCACCTGCCTATATAACTGATAAATATCCTTATCACATTCATCGGTTTCCAAAAAGAGACGGTCGGCAGGAACCCGCAGCAGTGCAGCTTCTTGAAAGCGAAAGCCAAACGACAGATAAAAACCGTGATGCAACAGCATATCGGCCAACGCTGCTTTTCCACGAAAACCATGAATAATCCAGGGCTGCACAGGACGCAGTTCACGCTTCAGCCGTACAAGTTCATCTACAGCCTTTACCAAGTGAATCAAGACCGGCTTGGCCACCCGTTCTGCCCAGTCTACCTGTTTTCTGAACACCAGTTCTTGCAGTTTCATGGGTGTCTGAGCCAACTTATCCAGTCCTGCTTCCCCTATTGCCAGCACCTGCGGATGTAGAATCTGTTCTTCAAAAACAGTCCATTCCATCGGAACATCTCCCTGAATATACCAAGGATGAATGCCCACAGAATACCAGCATCCTTCTTCCAAAACAAATGAATCGGGAAAACAGTTCACTATAGCTCTTCCCTTCTGCAAAGAAACGCCGTGAGTATGTATATCTATCGGATAATTCATGGCACCGGATCATAGCCAGAGCCTCCCCATGGATGACATCGCAGCAAACGTCTGACTGTGAGATACAACCCCTTGAAAGGGCCATGTTTTCTAATGGCTTCTACTGCATACTGCGAACAAGTAGGCGTGAAGCGGCACGACGGACCTAAAAGCGGAGAGATACAACGCTGATAAAAAAATATAGGAACAAGCAGCAAGTACGAGAACAGTCGGGAAAGCACCCTACACCCTGTCTGCCAAATGAAACAGACCTTTTTCATAACTTCTCTACAAGGCGAGACAAGGCTGTTTTCATCCGTTCTTCTATCAAGGCAGAATCCAACAGCTCATCCGATAGATAAATAAACGCAATGGCCAAACGATCGCCTCTCACAGCCAGCGCATCTGTCAGCATCTGTTGATTTAAACGATAAGCCTCCCGAATCTGTCGCTTTACCCGATTACGCTTCACAGCCCGTTTGAACCTTCTTTTAGAAACGCTTACCAAGATAGATACAGGCGCTTCCAATTCCTCTACAGGCAGATACACTACCCGTAAAGGGAATACAGCAAACGAACGGGCATTTCCGGAAAACATGCTGTCAATCACCTTCTTTTTATTTAGTCGTTCCGACTTACGCAGTGTATAGGCCATAGCATACGATTATTATAATAGAAATAATAGAACAACGCGGATAACACGGCGTTATATAACCATTCGCGTTACCCGCGTCATCCGCGTTTTTACAAAAAAAATCTTTATTCCAAAAAGTCTTTATTTTCCCTTATTGTTTTCTTTGATAAACATATCCAATGCAGCTGTCATAGAAGGAGCCTTTACGCTGGGAGCCTCCAAATCCAGACGCAATCCTGCATCTCGTACAGCCTGCGCTGTAGTAGAACCAAACGTACCGATTTTGATATCTTTCTGCTCAAAATTGGGGAAATTCTTCTGCAAAGAAGCCACACCGGCAGGGCTGAAGAAAATCAGCATATCATAATCAAAAGCTTCGTCTGGTGCAAAGTCATTGCTTACTGTGCGATACATCACTGCCTCAGCATGCTGGATTTTATTCTTATCCAAAGCATTCTTGATTTCATCTGTATGCACATCCGACATAGGGACAAAGTATTTTTCAGTCTTATGCTTTACAATAGACGTAAGCAAATCATCAAATTTACCGGTATTACCAAAGAAGATCTTACGCTTACGATACTGCACATATTTCTGGATATAAAGAGCGATAGATTCCGTCACGCAGAAATATTTCATCGTTTCAGGAATCGTAACCCGTAATTCTGTACACAGATGAAAGAAATGATCTATGGCATGACGAGAGGTAAATACAACAGCTGTATAATCCAAAATGGATATTTTCTGTTGTCTGAACTCTTTCGCCGAAAGACTCTCAACTTTAATAAACGGGCGAAAATCTATTTGTACGCCGTATTTCTCAGCAATGTCGTAGTAAGGAGATTTCTCTGATGCCGGTTTCGGCTGCGACACTAGTACTTTCTTTATTTTCAATGTCCTAAAATTTTATTGTCAAATAATCGTTTAGCTGCTCGACCCCACGGTATAAAACCAAGTAAGGCACGATTTCAAGGGCACAAAAGTACAAAAATAAAAGCAAACAGCCATGCAAATTGTCACAAAAAAGTTTTAGCCACTTATATAACATCAATATTTTCACCAAAATAAATAAAAAGATGGCCAGAACTGCAGTCGTTTGAATATTCAAATCAAAATAAACGATAAAAAGCACCAACGGAAAAAGCACAAAACCTATATAATATTGCAAAGCCGAATAGGATTCCAGCCAAAGAGAAGTCTTGTTTTCGTCAAAAAAAATCCAACCGATAAATGAATAAAGAATCCATTTTATGCCAAACACCAACATAGGCAACAAAACGTATATGGACAAAAGCAAAACCGGAGAGAACTGAGTCACTAGCGAAGGAGAGATTTCATTATAAAAGTTAAACAGATAGATGCCCTCCAACAGACAAGTCTGCAGAATCAACAGCAGCAGATACCGCATATCCGAAGCTGTAGACATGGCAAAAATACTGGTCCGCTCTCGATGAAGCAAAAAGTCTTTAACTAACTGAAGTAAAAACTTACTGCTGCGCGACAAGACATAGGCCGACAAAAAGAAACAGCCCAATAGCAATACTGCCACCCCATCGTCCATACGCAGCGAGTATGGCAAGGGAATTCCTTCTACCCAACCGTTCCACAGTGTCATCATATAGCAGCAAACTTACGGATAGATGCATCCCACAGGGGGATAGATTGTATCAGCCGGATAGCTTCTTGCGGAGTTTCTGCCACTTGCCAGATGGCTCCATGCTGCACACGCATGAAATTCTCCTCTACGGCTTGTGCCAACATCTCAAGTAAGGGGTTGAAATATCCTTTGGTATTCAGAATAACGATAGGATTCAGATACAAGCCCAATTGCTTCCAGGTAATTACCTCTAACAGTTCCTCCAACGTGCCACATCCGCCAGGCAGGGCAATGACCGCATCACTCAGGTCCGCCATTTTCTTTTTACGCTGATGCATACTATCCACCTCTATCAATTCCGTCAGCCCGGTATGGTGCCATCCCTGTTCTATCATAAAATGCGGAATGACGCCTGTCACCTCTCCCCCGTTGGAGAGAGCAGCATCTGCCACGGCAGCCATCAAGCCCATCTTTCCCGCTCCATTTACCAGCCGGATATGATTTTGAGCCAGCAACAATCCCAGTTCACGGGCAGCATCGAAGTAAGCAGCATCTATTTTCGTGCTCGAAGCACTGTACACACATACAGAGGATATCTTATTCATGATTCTTTATCTCAATATAATACAGGAGACAAAGGTACACGATTTCAGCGAGATTCGCAATATCAAATGAAATCTCTCAGTTCGTGCTGTAGTTTCTGGCGGGTAAAGAAGATGCGACTTTTCACAGTGCCTAGCGGCAGATCAAGTTTCTCGGCTATTTCCCGATACTTAAACCCGGAGATGTGCATGGAAAAAGGAATCTTGTATTCGCGCGGCAAAGCATTGACCACACGGTGCATTTCTTTCAAATCGTAAGCTTGCTCGGTACTCTCGTATGTATCATCGCCTGGAAGATTCAGATGGTAAAGGTTGTCTGTCTGGTCTACAAAAGTCTGCTCGCGCACCACCTTACGGTAATTATTGATAAAGATATTACGCATAATGGTATACATCCATCCCTTAAAATTGGTTTCGGGTTCATATTTATCCTCGTTGTCCAGAGCTTTTAATGAAGTTTCCTGCAAGAGGTCGTTAGCATCTTCCTTGTCGGAAGTCAGTTTATAAGCAAAGCGTAAAAGGTCATCTTGTATATTAAGAAGGTCTTTTGCAAAAGTAGTACTGTCATTCATAATCTTTTCTTTTAATAATCATCATGGTCTATTGTTCAATCACACAAACTTAAGCAATCCAGCCGTATAGCACCGACCACATATAGGCAAGAAAAGGGGGATAAACTATCAAATAACAGTTTTCGGGTGGTATCTGACAGTTTTCGGGTGTCCGTTACATATAAAAACAGCTACTTCTACCTTCTCATAAGAGAGAGGGCAGAAGCAGCTGTTATATTCGATTCTACCAATCTTGCTTTCTTAGAGTCCGAAAGCAGCCTTCACTTGATCTACGTAATCTAATTTTTCCCAAGTAAAGAGTTCCACTTCTACGTCTTTGTTTCCTTCATAGCGGCTCTTGAAGTGCTTCACTACCGTCTGTGGTTCACGGCCCATATGACCATAAGCTGCTGTTTCCTGATAAATAGGATTGCGCAGTTTCAAGCGGTCTTCAATGGCCTTCGGACGAAGGTCGAAGAGTTCGTCTATCTTCCGTGCTATTTCTCCATCGCTCATCTGCACGTTGCTGCGACCATAGGTATTTACATAGATATTGATAGGACGAGCCACACCGATGGCATAACTTACCTGCACCAGCATTTCATCAGCCACACCGGCAGCCACCAGGTTTTTAGCAATGTGGCGGGCAGCATACGCAGCCGAACGGTCTACCTTGGAAGGGTCTTTACCTGAGAAAGCACCACCGCCATGAGCGCCCTTGCCACCATACGTATCTACGATAATCTTGCGGCCTGTCAGACCTGTATCTCCGTGCGGGCCACCGATTACAAACTTACCGGTAGGATTCACATGATACGTAATGTTCTCATTAAACAGTGCCAACACCTTTTCAGCATGAATAGAGGCAATGACACGTGGCATCAGAATTTCGATTACGTCCTTGCGGATCACAGCCAACATTTCCTCATCAGCTTTCAGTTGAGCTTCCTTGCTATCATCAGCCGGCTGAATAAAGTCGTCGTGCTGAGTAGACACCACAATCGTATCGATACGCACCGGAGTGCCGTTATCATCGTATTCAATGGTAACCTGACTCTTGGCATCCGGACGGAGATAAGTCATCTGCTTGCCTTCGCGACGGATATCGGCCAGTACCAGCAAAATACGATGAGCCAAATCCAGCGACAGCGGCATATAGTTTTCTGTCTCGTTGGTAGCATAACCAAACATCATACCCTGGTCGCCTGCTCCCTGATCCATCGGGTCCTGACGCTCTACGCCACGGTTAATGTCGGGACTTTGCTCATGAATAGCGCTCAATACGCCGCACGAATTACTTTCAAACATATACTCGCCCTTCGTATAGCCTATTTTCTTGATTACCTCACGCGCTATCAGTTGCAAGTCTACATACGCTTTGGTTTTCACTTCTCCGGCAAGCACCACCTGTCCGGTTGTTACCAGCGTTTCGCAAGCTACTTTTGAACTGGGGTCATACGCCAACAGTTTGTCAAGCACAGCGTCCGAAATTTGATCGGCCACTTTGTCGGGGTGTCCTTCAGACACCGATTCGGATGTGAATAAATATCCCATTTCTTCAATGAATAATTAAAAATTAGAACTATAAAAGAATAGGGAAAGGTTCGTTGAGTAGGAAGTCGGTCTTTCATTCCCTTGAAAGGAGTACCGAAAATAGAAAAGGATGTGTTTTAGCATTTTTTTCTGTGGTTGCAAGCTACTCAAATCTTTCCACGCTTCATTTTCAAGGCACAAAGATAATGCTTTTCTTAAAAATAAACTACCTTTGCCCCCAAGATTAACATTCTTCAAACATCGTAAACCATGCTCATGAAACTAATCTCTTATTTCAAAACTCGCCGCTGGACATCCATATGCCTGCTCGCCCTGACCCTCTATGGTACAGGTATGCTGATTGATTACCTGGCATTACGCACCCTTCCCACCGTTGTTTCTATGGCAAGGGGGCTGGTCGGCTGTTTTCTCCTCAGCCTGTTTCTCACTCCCAAGCGTCCGGATTGCCCTTAAAAATCTCGCGGAGCGGCTTCATCACAAAGTCTCGTTCCTGCATCAGCGGATGAGGAAGAACCAGTTCCGGTGTATTCATCACCACAGAAGAGCCATCGGCCTTCAGGCAAAGCAGCAAGTCGATGTCTATCACGCGGTCGCTATACACTCCATTGGCCGATTTATGCGTACGGCCCATCTCCCGCTCTATCTCCTGTGTAATGTGCAGCACCTCCAGAGGCAGGCAGTCGGTCTCCACTCCCAAGGCCGCATTTAGGAAACCGTTGTCCGAGGCAAACCCCCAAGGCTCTGTAGTATAAAAAGCGGAAAGGGAAATCACTCTCCCTATCCGCTCTTCTATTTTCGCTACAGCGGTACGGAGATTCTGCTCCTTATCGCCGAGATTAGTTCCCAAACCTAAATAGACTATCATAAGTACATTAACGGTCGGTAATCAACATGGCATCGCCGTATGTACCAAAGCGATAACCTTCTTTCAATGCCACATCATAGGCATTCATCACTTCATCGTATCCGCCGAAAGCAGCTACTATCATAAGCAGCGTACTCAGCGGCATGTGGAAGTTGGACACCATGGAAGTAGCCACCGTAAAGTCATAAGGAGGGAAGATAAACTTATTGGTCCATCCTTCATATTCTTTCAGATGTCCGTCGGTGCTTACCGTACTTTCAATGGCACGCATCACTGTGGTGCCCACAGCACACACCTGACGATTGAAATCCTTGGCACGGTTCACAATGCGCACCGCCTCTTCATTCACTATCATCTGTTCCGAGTCCGTCTTATGCTTGGTCAGGTCTTCCACATCGATGTCGCGGAAATTGCCCAATCCTGCATGAAGCGTAACGAATGCAAAATCCACTCCCTTGATTTCCATCCGCTTCATCAATTCGCGGCTGAAGTGCAGATTGGCTGTAGGAGCCGTTACCGCACCCTCGTTGCGGGCAAAGATAGACTGGAAACGTTCAGCATCTTCCGGCTCTACCGGACGGTTGATGATGCTGTGAGGCAGCGGAGTTTCTCCCAGCGCATACAGTGCTTTCTTGAATTCATCGTGCGGACCATCGTAGAGAAAGCGCAGCGTACGTCCGCGCGACGTAGTGTTGTCAATCACTTCGGCCACCATCGAATCATCCTCGCCGAAATACAGTTTGTTACCGATGCGGATTTTCCGGGCCGGGTCTACCAACACATCCCACAATTTATGCTCTTCATTCAACTCACGCAACAGAAACACCTCAATTCTAGCTCCTGTCTTCTCCTTGTTGCCATATAAGCGAGCCGGAAAAACCTTTGTATCATTGAAGATGAACACATCCTTATCATCGAAATAGTCCAAAATATCCTTGAACATCCGATGTTCAATTTCACCGGTTTTCTTATGAAGCACCAACAGGCGCGACTCATCTCTGTATCGGGCAGGATGCAGAGCAATCTTCTCCTCGGGAAGCTTAAATTTGAATTGTGAAAGTTTCATATCCTATTAAGTTTTGAGTTTTTCTATATTCTTTTATTTCTATTACGTACATTTAGGATTCTTCTCCTATCTTCACCTCTTGGGCGGCTATCCAATCTTTAAAATCCAGTGGATTCATACAATCTTCTACCCGCACATCTCCAACCCTCGTACGCCGCAAAGCCGTGAGATGGGCACCACTCTGCAAGGCTTCTCCTATATCGCGTGCCAAGGCCCGAATATACGTACCTTTGCTGCACACCACCCGCACCCGTATATCGGGCAACTGGCATTCGAGCAGTTCTATCTCATCTATTACCAGCAACTTGGGTTTCAGTTCCACCTCTTCGCCCTTCCGTGCCAAGTCATAGGCACGCGTACCATTGACCATACAGGCCGAAAATGCGGGCGGCACCTGCTGTATTTCACCCACGAATTGCTGCAGTGTGGCTTCTACCAATTCTCTAGTAATGTGTTCGGTAGGATACGTAGCATCTATTTCATGCTCCAGATCGTACGAAGGTGTGGTAGCTCCTAAACGGATATCTGCAACGTACTCTTTAGTGTGATACTGAAATTCCTCAATACGCTTGGTAGCCTTACCGGTACACACAATCATTACCCCGGTGGCCAGGGGGTCGAGCGTACCCGCGTGCCCCACTTTCAATTTTTTCACACCCAATCGCTTACAGATATGATACCGAGCATGCCCCACCACTTTAAAGGAGGTCCATCCCAGCGGTTTATCAAAAAAGAGAACTTCTCCTGTCTTGAAATCCTTCATCCTACATCACCTCCAATGAATGTCCGGTCAACAACATCAGCAGAATGATACCACCTACAATGATGCGATACCATCCGAAAGCCTTGAATCCGTATTTGGTAACGAAACTGATAAAGAACTTGATAGCCAGCAGAGCTACGATAAAGGCCACTACATTACCGATTATCAGAGCCGAGAGATTATTCATAATGATTTCTGTTCCTCCATCCAAAAACAGCTTCAACATTTTATAAGCCGTAGCAGCAAACATGGTAGGCACAGCCAGGAAAAACGAGAATTCGGCAGCTTCTTTACGGGTAAGCTTCTGAGCCATACCACCTATGATGGTAGCCATGGAGCGAGATACCCCCGGAATCATGGCAATACACTGAAACAAACCAATATTGAAAGCTTTCTTTTCTGTCAGTTGAGTATCTTCACTGCCTTTGTTGAATATCTTGTCACAGAACAGCATGAAGATACCTCCGATTACCAGCATCACTGCTACCACAGCCACACTTTCCAGCATTTCGTCAATCTTGTCGCTGAACAGGAAGCCCAACACTGCCGCAGGAATAAAAGCGACCAGCAGTTTCCAGTAGAAATCAAACTTGTGCAGGAAACGCTTCAAGCCCGATGCCCCCTGCGGAGCAGGAGTGTGATTCAACTGAAAAAAACGTTTCCAATACAGACAAACCACAGACAAGATGGCTCCAAACTGAATAATCACCGTAAACGCTTTTACAAATTCTGTACTCTCCACACCCAGCACATTCTGTGTGATAATCATATGTCCGGTAGATGATACCGGTAAAAACTCTGTCAATCCTTCGATTATGGCAATGATAATTGCCTCGAACGTAGTCATATCTCCCATATTCATTCTTTTTCTTCTCGGTTAATCTCATCTTTCGGCTTACGAACCACCGCATAAATTATAAACACAAAGCCCAGCAAACATACCACCGGCGCCACCTTGATGCGACGTACACTGAAAATATCTGGCTCAAAGTTAGCCGGCGTTGACGAAGGACCTGTCATCAACAAAAAACCCACTATCACCACTACCATGCCGATGGCCAGCAAGATGAAGTTGGTCTTGTCAAAAGCAAATTTTTCTTTATTCATGAATGCTATATGTTTTTAATAATACAAAGCACTGGATTTCATCCTCAAATATTTATTGATGGAAAACCAGGCACAGAGCCAGGTTATGATAATACCAAAAGCCAATACAGACACCGATACGGCCAGCATGACCTGAGGTGTAACCACCGCCACCAATTCGGGTTCATAGGCTACCAGCCAGACGGCTGCTGCCCATAAGATACCATCTGCCAGGCAAGCAGCTAGCACACCGATCCAAAAATTCCTCTGCAAAAACGGCCGGCGGATAAATCCCCAGCTGGCTCCCACCAACTTCATCGTATGTATCAAAAAACGCTTGGAATAGATGGTCAGCCGGATGGTGTTATTAATCAGCGCAAACGATATCAGGCTCAGAATGCCTGCCAATCCCAACAAAAGCAGACTGATGTTTCGTATGTTATCATTCACTGCGTCTATCAGTTCTTTCTGATAGAGCACTTCTTGTATATTGGTATTCTTCTTGAGAAGCTTTTCTATCTTGGCAATGCTGTCTGAATTGGCATAGTCGGAATGAAGCTTAATCTCAATGGATGCCGTAAAAGGATTATATCCAAGAAACTCCTGCGGGTCGGTCCCCATGGCTTCGGTCTGCTCGCGCAGTGCCTGCTTCTTCGAGATATATTCCGTATGCTTTACAAAGTCCTCCTGATTCAAGCGCTTCTGCAACTTCAGAATATCCGCTTCCTTCATATCATCGCTGATAAGCAGCGAGAAACTGATGTTCTCTTTTACATATACCGAAAGGTTATGGGCTGCCAGCACAAAAAACACTACCAGTCCCAGCAACAGCAGTACCAAAGTGGTGCTGATGCTCGATGTGACGAACTGCATATCTACACTGCTTCCTGATTTTCTTTTACCCATACGCACCTCTCTTATTTTTTACGGAAGACATAAATCATCGAACTGCTGCGTTCCTTGTGCACCAGTGAACTACACCAGGCCAGCAACCCCGTCCACATACCTCTCAAAAACGGACATGCACGCTTGCGCTGCTTCTCGGTGAGCATGGATACATAAAACGCATCAAACGGCATAGGATAATGAGCCGCCAGAATAAATCCCTGCTGCACAGCCAGCCGCGTCAGTGTGTCGGGGGTAAAATGCCACAAATGTCTGGGCACATCATAAGCCGCCCAATCGGCCCCGTACTTCCGGGCATCATACGATGAACAATTGGGCACCGCCACGATCAGCACCCCTTTATCGGCCAGCAATTCATGCAATCGTTTCCAGGTATCCTTCAGATGCTCCAGGTGCTCCATCACATGCCACAGCGTAATCACCTGAAACGAAGCCTCGGGAAATTCCTGCAAGGCTGCTTCGGGCTTCACCTGTAGCCCGAAATGCTCGCGGGCAAAGCGTCGCGCCCCCTCGTTCTTCTCCACTGCTTCTACCTGCCAGCCCTTCTGCTGCATGGTATGAGGAAAATATCCGGTGCCGGTACCGATATCCAGCAAGCTGCCCGTGGACCTGTGTGCCTCGCGAACCACCAGCCGGGCTTTACGCCGCAGCATATACGAGCGTACCCAGTGATATACGGCATTCATCATTCCCTTCCGGGTATCTGAATGAGAAATGTAATCGGGAGTTTCATAATAACGTCCTATCTCGGCTTCCACCGGAAAATCTTGCGTGAACAGAAAACCGCACTCACTGCAACGGTACAGTTGAAACGCTTCACCCGAAGCGTAACGATCTACGCAGGTCAAGGCAGGCTTCAGAGAGGTTCCTCCGCATACGGGACATTGCTTTATAGTGAGTTTCTTCATTGAATTCAGCTGAAAAAGTGCTGTAGCCTGTACTCCACAAGCTACACTACACCTAAATTTGGTGCAAAATAACAAATAAAATGTGATTCTACCCCTAAGCGTTAACACTATTTAATCTGTCAGCGACAACTCATCAAGGATGTTTTTGATTCCCGTACTGTTTATCTGTTTTCTGAAATGTACCCTATAGCCACTTTCGGTCATAGCTTTGAAGAACTCTTCGGCACAAGAGATTTTAGAGTCTTCATCCTGCGAAATATGCGAATCCTTATCATAAGCTTTCGTTTCAATAACCACATTCAGCTCCTTCGTTCCGTCAGCCTTCTTGATTACATACATGAAGTCCGGGCTATAATTACTGGAAGCCACCGTAGGTATACAAATACTGTGCGAAGGAATCTTGCCATAGACAATCACTTCGTCTATCTCTGTCTTTATATTCTGAAGTTCCAGACCGGAGTCGTGTGCATAGGCATCATAAAGGTATTTCACTGGAGGCTCTCCGGGAACACATTTATTTCCGATAAATGCCTGAACCACTTCATCCTTCACAGTACCGTCGGTATGGGTCAGTTTGGTTTCCTTCGCAGCATAATTAGCCTGTTTATAGCGCACGAAGCCCAGCAACTGCCTGCATTTCCAATCATCCACCGCCCCAACCAGCCGGGTCAACGAATGGTCGTTGAACATTTCATCGGTGATGGAACAACCCTGATTGGCCACTTTACAAATCGCCTTATGCAAAATCAGTACAGGAATGTTTGTGTAGCGCGATGCACGTTTCAAGAACTCGCCATACCCGTAGTGACGGTTATGTAACGTCAGTTCTGCATGAGTTCCTTCACTGGCCATAGCCACCTCTCCGTCAAATTTCAGGATTCTGCGGGAAGACTCCATCGTCTGAAATGAGAATACCCATTTTTCCTTCAGCACAGCAGGCAATTCTTCTTCTATTCTCGAATCTATCTTTTGGTCGAAATAAAGCACATATTTCCTGTTCAGCTGTTTCCATAACTCCCGTAACTCCTCAAATCGGGCCTTTCGGATATGAATTTTATCACGACGGGCACTGTTACGGTTGATAATGCGATGCATATTCACCCTACCGGCTTTATCCCCGAATTCCGGATATTCCATCAGCATCTCATCAAATTTATCCGTCACCACCTTTTTATCAAAATCCACGAATCCTTTCGTCATCAGTTCTATAAAGAACTTATTGACCTCTACACCACGCTTCCGTGCCACCTCCATGATGTCTTCTGCAGAAACAGAAAATGCACTTGTCTGTTCCGATTCCAGTTCACCGTTGATTTCAGCCACCAGCTTGTTGGCAAAGTCCTTCTCAGTAAAATCAACAATATAATTCAGCATAAAGGAAGCATCACTGATTCTGTTTCCGGCACTATCCACAGGCAGGCGCAAGCCGCGCCCCACTTCCTGCAGTTTACTGATTTCCGAACCACTGGAACGCAATTTGCAGATGGTAAACACATTTGGATTATCCCAGCCTTCCTTCAACGTCCATTTAGAAAACAGGAAACGTAGCACATTCGGCTTCCCCTTTTTATCCGTAAAACTCAACAAATTCTTTTTCTCATGCAAAATTACCTTCACCTCACTGGCTATTTTCTCATCCGTATCACTGTTGTCCTGCGAAAAATATCCCGCACACGAAGCCTCCAGATTATCCAATGTAGCTTTCAGATAAGCTTCATATTCAGCAATATTCTGTTTCGCAAGCTCCTTCTGAATTCTGTCAGCCAACTTCTCCAGAAACATCTTTCTCAGCCATCCGTCATTTTTCCCCTCCGCTCCACGGAAACTTTCTATGCTATCGATAAAAAACAAGGCCAACGTCTTGATGGGCAAGCCTTCCCGGCAGAAATTTGCCCGTTCTGTCTCAAAATGGCGCATCAAGGCCAGTTCTATCATCCCCTCCTGATAAGAGATAGCATACTGGTCGGGAAAAAACTCTTCACCGACCAGTTTTTCCTGTCCGTTGCTCAGACTGACACCGTTCTTCCCGATAGCCTCTATCGTCACCCCATCCAGGTCTTTATCAATCATACCCAAACTTTCACCCACGTGAATGGTAAACGGCTTTCCGGGATGGTCGGATGTTATCAATTTCAAGTGAACACTATCCCCTTTCACAGTAGAAAGCACTTTCACCTTCTTCTCACTTTTTTTCCCGTTCGGCAGTTCCAGATGCTCTTTTGCCACTCCTTTGATAAGCCCCTTATTAAAGGAATCCGCCGCATTCAAATCATAAATCAACTCCTGATAATCTTTCACAGAGTGCTTGTGCTTTCCCTTGCCTGCTGTCAGTTCCGGAAAGGTGGCTCCATAACGCAACACCAACTGGGGTCTGAAATGCTCGATTAATGCTGCATACGACGTACTGTCACGCCCCACCCGGTGCGGCTCATCAATAATCAGCACAGGCTTGGTATCGGCAATGGCATCTACAGGCCGGTAAAAATCCCCCAGCAATTGGTCATAATCCTTCCGGGTCAGCAATTTTCCGCTGGTCAGCAATTGGGTATTCAGCAAAAGCACATAAATTCTGTGTCTGACATGATGGGTTCCATAAAAGAAACGGCCTACGGCAGGTGGCATATTTAAGCGTCCTTTTTTCTGTGGCTTCTGCTTTTGCTGCTCCAGCAGGCAAAGTTCTATTTCGGCATTGTAGCCGCACACCCTGTCGAAATGCCGCATCACCGACGGGTCTTTCAGGAAAGAAGCTGTACCCGCTTTGATGGCCAACGTAGGAACCGCAATGATAAACTTATTGATGCCGCACCGCTTGTGCAGTTCAAAGATAGTGCGGGTATAGACGTACGTCTTGCCTGTACCCGTTTCCATTTTGATGTCGAGCAGTCTGTGAAACGGCAGATTCTTTATCTTGTCCGTCAGCATATAGTGGCTCACCTTTTGCCGGTCAGCTTGTTGCACTATCCGGGCATTCAGACGTGCTGCATACAGCGCATTTTTGTCGAGATTCCGCTGCAACAAAGGGTTCTGATGATTTTCCTTGGCCGGCTCCTGAATGGAAGCCTCCACCACAGCAGCCACCCCCTCTACCGGAATCGTCTGATGAGCCAGATTATTTTCAAGTTTTAATTCCATGTAATTTAATTGTTAGGAAGAAGTTGATTGATAGCATCAATTAGAACAAAATAAAATTCTGCGAGTTTTCCGTCGGCACCCGGCGTGCGCAATCCGTCTCTGTATGCCCTGAGATAATCTTCAGAAAGCAACACCTCATCAATAAACAATGAATCAATAGCTTCTTTACGCCTGCTCGTCAAATAAGCTCCACCCAGCCCTAGCGTCTTGATATCTCTCTGAGCTTCAGGATTATTAGAATGAACTGCGCCTCTCAAGTCATACCAAAAAGCACCTTCGCAAGATTTATCTAATGGAGAATACGTAATCTCTTTCGACCCTTTCGCCTCATCGCAATGAATAAACCCTTTTCTTACAGCCTTTGAAGCAATATTTTTCCTCAGCTCTAGTTCTTCCTTGCTAGCTCGGCAAGACAAAAGCAGATTCTTGTATTCTCCCACCAATTCCCGGTGAGATTCTTTGGGTAAGACATGCTCTACCCTATACTGAGGATCGAAGGGTTGTTCCAGTTTCATGCCACAATAACAGCAAACGCCTCCCTGCTCATGATACATCTGCACTTTTAAGGCTCGAAAAGTAGCCATATCCCGAACCTTGTCATACAACTGCCCTCCTGTATTTCCCGGATGTACCTGAGCATCCGAAAGACTCCTCTCATCCAGTTGCAGACTGCTCAACTCTTGCTTATATTGCTGTACTGCAACCGTATCGAAATGCTTTTCTATATACCTCATCGTCCTATAATTTCTATACGGCTGATAACAGCCCGCAATTTTACAAGTTCCGTCTGATCTTGGGGAGTCACTGTCTCCAACTCTGCCACTGTCTTTTTGGCCGCCTCGGTATCTTTTGCGGCTACCGCTTTCCAGGCTTTTTCAAAGAGAGCCTCTATCTCCGGCTTCCGCTTACTTACCCCCATATTCTCCTCAAGCATCTGATTATAATCGATACCATGAATATTGGGCCACACTTCGGGCGCATTATCAGGCAATGTCATTTTAAGAACCACATTCAAATTCTTGTTCGTTTCCACTCCCGTCAACACCAGCGGAGAGTGGGTAGAAACAATGAACTGTATATGAGGGAACGTATTTATGAAACGCTGAAGCACCACCTGTTCCAACTCCGGATGAAGGTGCAGGTCTATCTCATCAATAATCACCACCCCATGGGCATCTGTTGTGCCATTGAGCAGATAAGAGCGGTAAGCGATATCAAGAGCCATATACAACAATCGTTTATATCCGGCCGGCAGCTTTTCAAAAGATGGATTTCTATTGTCTGTGGTGTCTAGACACAATCCTTCCTCCTCATACACGCTGACAAACAAATCCACCACCTCGAAATTAGGATCTCCTTTTGTGAATTTCACCAGACATTCCCGGATGGCAGAAACCTCTGCATCAAACTGCTGTTTCTCATTGCATGCAATGGAGAGGCGCTTTTCATGCAAAGCCACATCTTCGCGGTATTCTTGTTCATTTACCATTCCCTTCTTTAAAAAAGAATCGCAATTCCGCAATGCTGACTTCTCTATATCAATAGCTTGGTCTGCCCTATACCATTGAGTCCACGTTTGCGCAAACCTTTTAATCCATAAATCAGAATAGTCTGTTTCCGCATCCCAACCTAAATAGCCCAAATTACGCAGCGAAAGCTGTGTTTTTGAAAGTCCGGAAGCTTTATTCGACACATGCGGAAAACTATCAGAAAAATAAGCAAATACAGGATAGGTGTCGGTATGCTGTATGGTATCCATCAATAAATAATAAGCATCTTTATACTTCGAATCCTGCAATTTGAATGTGGAGGTGGAAGCATACATATCCCAATTCAAATCAGTCCCTAAATAACAAGCTTCCGCATGAATGTTGATATCCGGAAACGGGAATCCGGTCTTCTCGTCTCTCACGATATCTTCTTTCCTGCTAAAGTTATTTGGTCTTAAATCAGCAAATCCGGCAGACAAGGCTGTGTTCTCTTTTCTTTTTTTATCTTTTTTAAAAGCAAAGCTCAAAGCTTTGTGAATGGCATGAATCAAGGTTGTCTTGCCCGAACCGTTCTTTCCAAACAGCACGGTTACACCGGGTGCAAACTCAATGGTATAATCACGAAAACAACGAAAGTTGCTGATATGTAATTTCTTCAGATACATAACCTGTATTTTTTAATATCTTACATCCATATTCACGGTCAAAGTCTTGTTGCCGTCTTTCAGTGTGCGAAGGTTTTTCTGCAATGCCTCACGGCTGGTAAAGCTGAAGCTGTAGCCGAAAATCACGATGTTATGGGGCGAAAAGGGTTCTCCGTTGTACTTGTCCATCAGTGCCGTCAGACTGCCGGGCGTGAACTGTTCATCCGGATAGATAAGATAAAGATGGTCTTCCTTCCAATAGGCTTTATAGTCGCCCAACATCACTTCCTCGGCATCGTCGGTCAAGCCGTAGCCGTCGGCCACCAGCCACGTACGGAGCACTGTTTCCACCCCGAAGTCGTCCACCGTCAGCGTAGTACTGTCGTCAAACATGGAGTCAAACTTCTCCATCAGTAGCAGGGCATCCTGCTTGGGTTCTTCCAAGATGTAGTGCTTAAAGCCCAAGTCGCCCACAAAGAGCGGATTGGCTTCCTTTATCTTCCGGGCGGCACGCTTGATGCGTTCCATACCGATTTCATCAATGGTCTTGTAGCCAGCCTTGGCTGCTTCACTGTCGGGGTTGCAGAGTTCGGGGAGCTGAACCAAAAGATATTTACGTTTTCCACCATCCGCTTGATTCATTTGCATAATAGCTTGGGCGGTAGTAGAACTTCCACCAAAAAAGTCAACTACATAACCATCATCTAAATTCATAAAAGACAGAAGATATTCAATCAAGTAGGTAGGTTTTGGATTCTTGAATATCTGTTTATATTCTGAAAATAAAAGCCTTAATTCTCCAGCAGCCGTTCTTCCATCATATATAAATAAACTAGAAAGTTTATCCTTAAAATCTTTAGCGTAAACTTTTATTTCAACAATTTTATTTTCATCTTCACCAAATAAAATTATCCCACTATCAATCATTTCACGCATTGAGGATTCAGGAAATCTATATCCCATTAAAGGCTCTTTACAAATC
>Jeb_p2__coassemble_587_pt1 | contig 60028 bp, 48 predicted proteins | sample Jeb_p2__metabat2_high_PE_023 | metagenome-assembled genome bin Jeb_p2 | reverse complement strand
AAAAACCTTTATACTTACGAATCATAACCAAGCATCCAACTAAAAATACTGCCAAATACGGCTAATAACACCTCTAAAAGGGGGAAAATCGATTTTAAATAGTTTTAAATATCCCAACTCTTGCAGAAATGAGATAAACATTCTAATTTTGCAGCGTTTTTCAATAGGCTTAATGTTATAAACTGAAAGTATAGTATGAAAATTATTTGGTCCATCCGTTCGTTTAACTTTACAAATATTCCATAACAAACTGTATAGCAGAGATATACAAACCGTTTATTTATACAATTAAAATTCATTTTACATGTTTACTTTCATTCTTATAATGGCTATTGGAGCCTTTATAGGCTACTTTTTACGCCATCAATCAAAGATACATAAGGTGCATATTCTGATTCATGCCACCATTTGCCTGTTGCTGTTTCTGTTGGGATTCTCCATCGGACTGAACCAACTTATCATCAATAACCTGAGTTATTTCTGTGGCCAGGCTGCTGTAATCGCTTCTCTCAGCATTTTGGGAAGCTTGTTTGCCTCATTCATTGTTTATCAACTATTTTTCAAAAAGGGATTGGAATCATGAAAGGAAGTATCTTGACCTTACTTTGTTTTTTAACCGGATGCGCTGCAGGTGCATTGGCCTTGGGCGATTTCGACGCACACCAAGCCTCAGTATACGTACTCTATATACTTATGCTCTTATTGGGTATCAATTTGGGATGCAGCAAAGATCCCAAAGAATTGGCAGCCTCGCTAAAACCGCAAACGCTGCTGGTACCATTGGCCACCATCGGAGGAACCTTATTATTTTCGGCTGTGGGTGGTTTTATCCTGAGCCGCTGGAGCGTATTCGACTGCATGGCCGTAGGTAGCGGATTTGCCTACTATTCCGTATCGTCTATTCTCATCACCGAACTAAAATCTGCCTCATTGGGTGTACAAGTAGCTACCGAGTTAGGTACTATTGCACTGTTATCGAATATTTTCCGTGAAATGACAGCATTGGTATGTGTACCTGTGTTCAGAAAATACTTTGGATTTCTAGCACCCATCTCGGCTGCCGGTATAGGCTCGGCAGATATTTCCTTATCGGCCATCGCCCGCTACTCCGGACAAGATGCCATTCCCATTGCCATTATACACGGATTACTGATAGAAATCAGCATGCCATTCTTTGTAACACTGTTCTGTAAGATATAAGCAAGTACTCAGCTCATATACATACTATATCTGCGACAGCACCTCTCTGGTGACTGTCGCTTTTTCTATCTGTATAATTGCACTCTCGGCCAACTTAGCTACAGCCTCATCAGAACTGAAAATAAATAAATGGCTGTATATCCGAACTCTTCATCTGAATAACCAAATACACCAAAGCGGTAAGTAGACAAACTTTACCCAATAGGGGAAGAGCTATAACCTTTCGTTCGCAAACTTGCTCCCAACGGGCAGGCAGCCAGTGAAGCAAATAGCCCAACGCCATCAGAGCAAACACCCCTGCATAGCCCGATACCAACTGAGGCAACAATTGGGGATGAAAAGCGGTGACTATCTGACGCAACATATCCAACGACGTATCGAAAGAAGCATTGCGGAAGAAAATCCAGCAAAAACATACAAAATGGAAGGTAAGCACCCTGCCCAAAAAGCGGTGCCAACCACTAGTATATTCACCTTCTTTCTTACCGAAAAGTGCCATCCAACCTTTGTGCAAGGCCAATGCTATTCCATGCAGCATGCCCCAAACTACAAAATTCCACGAAGCGCCATGCCATAAGCCACCCAAGAACATGGTAATAATAAGATTCAGATACTGACGCAGCTTTCCCTTCCGGTTGCCGCCCAGCGATATGTACAGATAATCCCTCAGCCAACTGGACAAAGAAATGTGCCAGCGTCGCCAAAACTCGGTAATAGAGGCCGACTTATAGGGCGAATCAAAGTTGATATTGAAATGAAAGCCCAGCAACAGAGCAATACCTATAGCCATATCGCTATAGCCCGAAAAATCGCAGTAAATCTGCAATGCGTAACCATATACCCCCATCAGATTCTCAATACCTGAATACAGCAGCGGATTGTCGAATACGCGCTCCACAAAGTTCACACTAATATAATCGGAAATCACAGCTTTCTTGAACAAACCACTGACTATCAGAAACACGCCCCGTCCAAACATTTCACGACTTACAAACAGCGGACGGCGAATCTGAGGGATAAAATCGCGGGCCCGCACAATGGGACCTGCTACCAGTTGCGGAAAAAAGGATACATAGAAGGCATAGTCCAACAAGCGGTTTAAGGGAATTATCTCTTTGCGATACACATCCAGGGTGTAACTCAACGACTGAAAAGTGAAAAAAGAAATGCCCACCGGCAAGAAAATATCAAGCGGAGTAAACGTACCGTGCGTAAGGCTAGCCCAGCAATGACCTAAAAAGTTAGTATATTTGAAATAACAAAGTAGTCCTAAATTAATGAATAGGCTGAGTGCCACCCACCACTTCCGCTTCCATGACACTTCCGTATCATTCATCCGACGCGCTATACAGAAATCACTGACTGTGACGATGGCCAAAAGGAAAAAATAAGTACCGCTACTCTTATAATAGAAATAATAAGAGAAGAAGGTAACAAACAACAGACGGGCAGTGGTGCGATGCTGCAACAGGATATAGACCAGAATAAAGGCTGTAAACAGCCATAGGAAAATACCGGAACTGAAAATCATCGGCAGCTTGGGATTATACATCAAGACATCACCCAAACGATGCCAATCTATCTGAAATAAAGAATGAAGAGTTTCCATCAACTTGCAGAAATTTAATTATTGTTCTGTAATAAAATGGTTATAAGCTTTCAATAACGCCTGAAAGAGCATCCGCCCCTGAAGTTCATAACCTTCGGACAAATAATGTACATGGTCCGGGCGCATCAGTCCGGATTCCCACCAATTCAAGGCAGCGCGCTTCACCCCTCCGAAGACCTCGTACATATCCCAAACGGCCACTCCGTTCCTGTCGGCATATCGATGAATCGTGCGAACCGCCTGCAACGTGCGGGGATTCACCTGGTAAGTACGCCGACGCTTACGTTGACGGAAACTGTCGTACGAGCCCGGAGGGGTAGTCATCAGAATAGGCACATCAGGAAGTGCCCTACGCAATAGGCGAACCAATTCGTCCATCTGCCGATAATGCAGCTGAGAGTTATACCGCCGGTTATGACTTTCATTTGTACCGAAAGACAGTATCAGCAAATCAGGCTTTAAAGAGACAATGCGTGCCAACCGTTCGGGGCGTGTAAATGATGGGCAACACGCTCCATTAATACCATAATCAGTATAGCGCAAAGCCCCGAAAGCCTGTTGCATACCTGTACCAACTGTCTGTGGAAATATGTGTCCGCGGATATGGCTGTCGCCCACGTGTACGACATGCAGAGTATCCCGGCATACTCCCGTATACAATTGCTGCAATTTTTCCCAAAAAGGGTTCAGCAAGCCCAAGGAATCTATTAATTCATTGGATGCTACCTGCCGAAAGGCTTTAGGAAGCATAATTCCAGGAAGACGCAGGGTATCTACCCTCTGCCACAGACCGGGCAAGGTATCGGTAGCCTGTAAAGAGCATTGCGCCACCGGACATACAGGTAAGGCATCCTGCGCCCGAAGCGGATGCAGCCATACAGAAAGCACCCATAACACGCCCAGCCACCACACACTGCCTACAGAGCAGACAGACTTCGTTACTACATTACGGGTGAGTTTCATAAACGCGTCTCCTATCATGCTGTTCTTTTCCATATACCAAGGTTTCAACCAACAACTCTGCCAAGTGCCTGCCCCCCTTGAAATTGATATGAGTATAGTCCAAGTTGGCCAATGCAGGCGTAGCCTCTACCAGGGTAGCCATACTGCCCTCTCCTCCCATAGCCTCGTAGAGATTCCAAAAGGCTATCCCACTTTCTGCAGCCAACCGCTGCTGGTAACGTATCAGATTCTTGATACCCGGCATGGTGCGCATTTCTCCGTCTTCGGCCTTATAGTCACGGTCGCCCACACCCACCAGCAGAATTCCTGCCTGCGGGAAAGCATCTTTCAAATGACGGATAGTGGTCTGCATACCGGCAAAGTATTTGTCATACTTCCGTCCGCGCTCAGTGGCTACATTTAGTCCATACTGTAACACAATCAAGTCATATGGCCGCAAATGATTAAACTGCTGCAAAAAAGTGAAGGGAATAGAACGTAATGTCAAGCCTGAGGTACTCCTTAATGAGAAATTGTCTACACAGATTCCCACATCGCCATCCATCACCACGCCATAGAACCTGGCAGAATCGGCCTGATTCACCGTCCAGCGAACCGACCCTATCCTGTCTTGTACCGTCATCTGCTGTAACGTTTCTGCCGGTTGGAAACTTTCCGTCACTTCCCGTTGCCCATTGACAGAAGCCGTGAGGCTCACCTCACCCTTGCTATAGAAGAAGATAGAAGCACGGGCACAAGTATCCAGCAATGCTGCATACTTCCGCTGTCCTTTCAACTCTACAAATGCCCCCTCGGAGGGAAGAAAATAATACCCTGCTATCCCTTGCTTAGAAGTATCAAAACCTACAGAATCTGTAACACAATGCGTGTCCCAACCCTGAAAGGAGTGCTTCACGGTGGGTCTGAAGCCATACACCTGCGAGGTGATGCCTACATAGCCCACCCCGCAACCTCCATACTTCTGCTGCAACAGGGCCCGCACATCGGCTGTCAGAATATCGGCCTCGATAAACGAATCACCAAAATAGGCAATGCGCACCGGCCTGGAAGAAGCCTCATCCAAAGCCTTATAAAAAGGAGTCATGCCTCGCTGAGTGGAATCACTATAATCCTCGATACACGTCATTCCTGCACGACAAGTATCCACAAAAGCCGATTTTACCGGAGGCAGTGAGGGCAGCAAGGTATCGGCTTCTTCCACTTCCTCTTCCTGAACCACACGCACATCACTCAGCAAATCGACTCGCCGCAGTCGATGTCCAAACACTTCCATATCCGGCAGAAAATGCAAAGCCAGCAACAGAAGCAGCATGCCTACAGTGAGACACACCGTATATTTTAACTGATTATCTTTCATGCATCCATCATTTGTTTATTCCGCGGCAAAAATACAATTTCTCATAGAAATAGAGCAGTATACCGAAAAGAAAAGAAGTACGGCAGACTCTTCTTAAAACCAAGAAGTAGCCTGCCGTACCCTACACAAACAATTATTCTATAATATCAGATGGTTTTCTCTACATTCCATACAAAGGCACGAAGACCTAACTGCTCCGTTTCCTTATCCATAGCATGAAGTTTTTCCAGCAAAGGATCTACCTTCGCATCCTCTACTATGGTAATGATGGCCGAACACATACTGGGCCAGGCATGGCTACCATAATGCGGTTCACCGGTCTTAGAGCCACGGCCTTGCACCTGCTGCCAATAACTGAAACCACGACAGTTCATACGGTCCAGCAACGCCATAATCCGTTCATAAAAAGCTTGGTCGAATGTTATAAATACTGATTTCATACGATAGTCTATTAATTAAATTACTGCAATTTAGGCTTCACCATTTTATCTTTATGACTCAGGTAATAGTCATTGAGTTCACGGTCTTTCCTAATTTTTCTACGCGTACGCTTGATTCCTACACCGGCAAAAATACTATAAAGCACCGGAACCAATATCAATGTAAGAATGGTAGAAACCGTCAAACCACCAATCACTGATACACCCAACGGACGCCACATTTCGGAGCCTTCACCTTGACCTACAGCCATAGGAACCATACCCAAAATAGTGGTCAATGTAGTCATCAATACCGGACGCAAACGGCTTCGACCGGCTGTCACTACCGAATGGAGTACCGCCATTCCGCGCTCACGGCATAAGGTAATGTAGTCTATCAATACAATACCATTCTTCACTACGATACCAATCAGCATGATTCCACCCAATAAACTCATCACATTCAAGTTAGTGCCTGTAAAGTAAAGAGCCATCAGCACACCGCTGAATGCAAACGGGATAGAGAACATGATGATAAACGGATAAGTCAAGGATTCAAACTGAGCAGCCATCACAATGAATACCAAGATGATAATCAGTACAGCCAGCGTACCCAAATCTCCGAATGATTCTTGCTGGTCTTCGAACGAACCTGCCACCTGAATGGTCACTCCACTCGGAATTTCCATCTTCTCAATAATCTGATTACCTGCCGCTACTACATTACCCAAAGGAGCTCCGGAAATAATAGCAGACACGGTAACAATACGCTCACGGTCTTTCCGCTCGATGGTAGGAGGTGCTGAACGTTCCACTACTTTTCCTAAATCTTTTACACGGACTCCCTTGCCCGACGGTGTATAGATGAGGATGTTTTCCAAATCTTCTATTTTGGTACGGAACTCTGGAGCATAACGCACCTTGATGTCGTATTCATCACCGTCTTCACGATAGAAGGAAGCCAAGGCACCATTCACCCGGTTGCGCAAATAAGAAGAAGCAGTGGAGAGATTCAAACCATGCAAAGCCAGTTTCTCACGGTCAAAGTCTACCTGATATTCCGGCTGATAATCCTGACGGCTGATATTAACCTCACGCACACCATCTATCTTCAATAACTGTTCTTTCAACTGAGCCGATACACGGTCGGTCGTAGCAAAGTCATATCCATACACCTCGAAATCTGCACTGGCCTGTGCACTCATACCACCGGTACTTCCTCCTTGAATAACTTGTGCTTTATCCAATTCCGGGTATTTCTTCAAGTCCTCACGCATTTCATTACATACAGCCTCTAGAGTAACCTCACGTTCATCCGGACTCACCAAACTGATATTAAAGCTGATGATATGGCTACCATTATCCTGCATAGAAGCAAATGTGTTATCAGAGTCAGCCTGCCCTACCGTATAGTTACATACTTTCATCACTCCTGCATAGCGTTCCATCCATAACTTGGTCAACTCGGATGATAAAGCCTCGGCACGTTCTACCCGCGCACCGATAGGTAACTGCAAATTCACACCGATACGGCTATTATCCGCAGCCGGAAAAAACTCCGAACCGATATATTTGGCACAGAAAAGACTAACGAAGAACAGCACAGCACAACCTATCACTACCATTGCACGATGACGAACCGCCCAATTCAAGCGATTGGAATACCAGTTATCCAAATTATCCAGCTGACGCTCGATAGGTTTATAGAAAGCCAAGAAAATCTTACTCTGCTTTTTCTGCAAACGCAACATCTGCGCACACATCATCGGCGTGAACGACAGAGCCGATACGGTAGATACCGTCATAATAACGCACATCATCCAACCCAACTGACGGAAGAGCACACCCGACATACCGCTTACCATAGTCAACGGGAAGAATACTGCAATCATGGTCAAAGTAGACGCAATAACCGAGATAGCTACCTCGTTCGTAGCATGTACAGCCGCCTGTTTAGGTTCAGAACCTCGTTCGATATGAGTCGTCACATTCTCCAATACTACAATGGCATCGTCCACTACATTACCAATGGCAATAGACAAACACGACAAGGAGATAATATTCAACGAACCGCCGTCGATGATACCCAGATAGATGAACGAAGCCACCAGCGACATCGGGATAGTGATACAGATAATGACCGTAGCACGCCAACGCCCCAAGAACACAAATACCACCAATACCACAAAAAGCATGGCGTAGATAATGGTTTCTTCCAAAGAAGCAATGGTGTTCAGAATATTCTCTGAGGTGTCTACGATGATACCCAACTTCACATCACTAGGCAAAGATTTCTGCAACTGTGGCAGCATACTGACCACTTTCTGCGAAATAGCCACCGAATTGGCACCAGACTGCTTCTGTACTACAATCATAGCCCCCTGCACACCGTTGCTATACGTCTTCTGAGCACGCTCTTCCATGCCGTCTACCACTTGCGCCACATCACGCAGATAGACCGATGCACCATTATACGTACCCACCACGATATTCTCCATCTGCTTAGGGTCATCAAATTCACCCTCTACACGCAATGAATAGGTATTGTTTCCCACATCAAACGTACCGCCCGGCGTGTTACGGTTCTCTGCACCAATCAAACTACTGATGGTTTCAATAGACAGATTATAGGCATCCAGCTTGTTGGGATCGCAATACACATTGATTTCACGCTTCGGCGCACCGGTAATAGATACCGTACCTACCCCCGGTACACGTGCCAGCGGATTGGCCACATTGTCGTCCAATATCTTGTATAAAGCCGGTTGACTCTCTTCTGCCTGCACAGACAACAACAGAATAGGAATCATATCGGTGCTGAACTTGAATATGGTAGGTGTTTCCACATCGTCGGGCAAGGATGAACTTACCAAATCCAGTTTATCACGAACGTCATTCGTCAGCACATCAATATCATAGCCATATTCGAACTCCAACGTAATGACCGAAATGTTTTCGGAAGAACGAGAAGTGATGTGCTTCAAGTTACTGACTGAATTAAGCACATTTTCTAACGGACGCGTCACATTGTTTTCGATATCCGAAGCACTGGCCCCCTGGTAAGAAGTCATTACCATAATGGTATTGGTTTCGATATCCGGATAGAGGTCTACCGGGAGCTTCGACAAGGAAAACAGACCAAAAATTGCCACTGCCAAGAAGCAGAGCGAGGTCATAATCGGTTTTTTTACCGCACCTTCGTATAAACTCATAGTCTAATCTCTTTTACTTTTCTCTTTTACTTTTCTACTTCTACAGCCACACCATCGGCCAACTTGCTTTGACCAGCCACTACGACCTGAGCATTATTCTCTACACCAGACAGCAATTCGTATTCTGTATCCATACGACGGCCCAGTTCTACTTTATTATAAGACACTTTACCGTCTTGATAAACATATACATAACGGTCGCCCGAACCGGCACGTTTTACGATGGCCAAATCGGGTACCACGACGTGATTCTGTGTGCCGAAATTCAAGGTTACACGAGCAAACATACCCGGACGGACACGCTGATCACGGTTATACAACTGGATTTCTACCGGGAACGTGCGTGTAGCCGGATCAATCGTTGGATACACCAGACTGATTTTACCTTCAAATTCTTCATCACCGTATACATCTACCTTCACCTTGGCCGATGCTCCCTTCTTTACTTTCGCAAAATACCCTTCGGACACATTGATCAGTAGTTTTACCGGAGTAATCTGTTCTACCACCAATACAGGTTCACCGCCACTATACATATCGCCATTATCGTAATTACGGGCGGTAACCACCCCGCTTATAGGACTCAGCAAAGAAGTGTTTTCCAGCAGATTATCATACGCTGTCTGCTTTACATCCAATGCCATTTTGGCAGCATCCCATTCTGATTTAGATACGCCTCCTACCTTATATAATTCATCTACCCGCTTAAATTCGATGAGTTGATTATCCAGTTGGAATTTGGCCTGTTTCAAATTAGCTGCATCCATACTGACTAACTTCTGCCCCTTGCTTACACGATCGCCCACTTCTACTGCAATACGGTCAATGCGTACCGGTGATGCCGGAGCAATGTTGTTCTTTACTTCTGCTTCTACCGTAGCGGTATACTCCTGTAATTGATCTACAGGACGTGCCAATACGTTAGCCAGTTTCACGCGAGGCTTATCCTCTACCACTTGTTGTGCAGCATTATCATTCTCTTTTGCACCGCTGCAAGCACCCAGCAGGACCATTGCCAGCAGGGCCATCCATTGAACACTTTTTTTCATATCGTTGTTACTGCTTTATTTCTGCTTTTCTTTTGCTATATAATCTCTTCCTAAAACTTGGTCAAGGTCGGCCTTGGCTACCAGATAATCATAAATAGACTGATTATAGGTCAACTCGGCCTGTGTAAGTTGCACCTGCGAACTGTTTAACTCCAGCACAGTTCCTTTACCTACCTCATAGCGTTTGCCGGCTATTTCTACAGCCTTTTTGGCCTGCATCACATTTTCTTTATTGCTAGACACTTGCTCGGAACTGGCAGCCATGTTGTCTTGATAGCTCTTGGCTTGCATATTCAACTTACGCTCGGTATCCAGGCGATTCTGTTCTAGCTGACGTATCTGAATACGGTTCGTTTTCAGTTTGGTAAAGTTGCTAGCTCTGAACAAAGGAATGCTGACACTGAACGATAAGGTAGAGCTACCTGCCCAATCATAATCAAATACATTCCAATGGTCATTATTCATAGATTGATACTGATATTGATAATTCAGCCCGATAGTGGGAATGAAATTAGTACGCAGCGACTTAATATTCTGATTCAACAGTTTATAATTCAAATCGAATTGCTTCATCGTAGAATTATTGACCAGCCCCTCATGAGCCGTTTCCAGCTGTTGAGCAAAGAGCGATGTTTCATAGTTGGCCAAACTATCATCTATCACTATATTTACATCGGCTGTAACCCCCATCAATACTTTCAGTTGCAATTTAGACAAAGTTACTGCATTTCCGGCTGAAATCAGACTAGGCTTTACGCTTCGCAACTGAACTTCTGCACTAATTTTGTCGAATTCACTGACGGTTCCCTGCTGAAACTTGGCATTCACCACCTGATAATTTTCCTCAGCCAGTTTATAACTTTGCTGAAGAACTTCATAAGAGTCTTGTGCCAACATCAATTGATAATATGCTTTTGTCACCTGATTTACCAAGTCTTGCCGGGATGCACGCGATTTCTCCACTGCCAATTCAATGTCGGTCTTGGTCATCGACATGGCCCGATACACAGACGGTGCAAACAAAGGCAGACTGATATTCAAGGCACCACTGGCGGTATTAGAATGGTCCTTTCCCATCTTGATGGTCTGGTCACCAATACTAAACTGTGGAGCTGTGATGGTATAATTCATTGTACCTGTTAAATTGGCCTCGGGCAATAAAGATTGCCATGCCTCTTTCCGAGATACCTTCTTCAGAGCAACCTCTTCTTGAGCCACCTTCATAGTAGGATTGTCACTAAGAGCTATTTCCAATGCCTTATCCAAATTTATCGATAAGGAGTCTTGCCCTTCCTGTGCCTGTGCACAGACTGATAGTCCCAGCACAGCAATGGCCAACAACAGTTTATCCAACCATAAAACTCTCTGCTTCTTCATGTTCTATGTTTTTTAGTTTATCTTAGTTTTCTAATTGAAAGAATCATCTGCCACGCAGCATATACGCTCTATAGTCTGCCACGATACTCTTGAATGAAACTTTCCAATTCCTGAGCACCTTTCTGCGTAGATATTCCCCGCAAATAAGTGAACATAATAGATTCGTATACCGCCAGAAAAGAGTACTTATCGCATATATCCGTATTCAGCAACAGATTCATTTGCTCACGTACCAAAAGCCCCATAATCTCAAAATTGACATCTTCACGGAAGAGTCCTTGACTAACCCCTTCCTTAAAAAAAGAAATCGTTTCTTCCGAATCTTTCTCTCTGCGGCTAGTCATCAGTTCATAGGCTTTGGGATATTTCTTAATGTCTTCAAAAAAGCGCTTATTCGTGGCATGAAAACGTTCGATGCTCTTCTGAAAAATCTTCAGAATCACTTCCAGTACATTGCTAGAATTTGCCAGCACATCCACCACGAATGTATCCATTTCTTCTTGGCTCTTCATGACGCACGCTTCAAGCAATGTCTCTTTATCTGAAAAAACTTCATAAAGAGTACGTTTAGAAATACCTAATGAGGCAGCAATCTCGTCCATGGTAATACTACGGATGCCATAGGTAGTAAAAGCTATCAGGGCGGATTCTACAATCCGCTGCCGCAATTCCCTGCGCGGCGACAGGTTCTTAGAGTATTCACTCATAGTCATCTGTTTATCTAAATCTTGAAAAATTAACCATTCCCTATAGGAAGAAATCGGGACAAAGATAAGAAGAAAACTCAAACCTTCAATAAAGTTTTCTGTTTTTTTGCGTCTAAGCATCTCATTAACTAAACAGAAAACGTTCTATGACAACCGACATCGCCCGGCAACTTTTATGGCTACAATTTGTGGCATGAAAGTTGCCGGGCGATGCCGGTTATTTTATCAGACAAAGTGATTAGAAATCCAACTTGATACGGTTCAGAAAAGCTACCGTCTTATGGATTTCCTTATACATTACGATATCATCTTTCACAAAAGGAACTTCCTTGCGGTATTCATGCAAGAATCGTTCCAGTAAAGGCGATGTCTTCAACGGACGGCGGAAATCAACGCCTTGAGCCGCATTCATCAATTCAATAGCCAAGATATGATCCAGATTATCCATGATGCGATACAACTTGGTAGCTGCATTCGCCCCCATACTTACATGATCTTCCTGCCCATTGCTCGATACTATAGAATCACTGCTGGCTGCATAACAGTACATCTTATTCTGACTCACCATAGAGGCAGCCGCATACTGTGGAATCATAAAACCAGAGTTGAGACCCGGATTAGCCACCAGGAATTCCGGCAAACCGCGCAATCCCATAATCAACTGAGCAACCCGTCGCTCGGATATATTACCCAATTCCGCTAAAGCAATGCCTAAAAAATCGTAAGATATAGCCAATGGTTGCCCATGGAAGTTACCACCCGAAATAATAAGATCTTCATCAGGGAATATGGTCGGGTTATCGGTTACAGAATTAATCTCTGTCAACAGCACAGAAGCCACATATCGTATGGCATCTTTGGTAGCTCCATGTACTTGAGGTATACAGCGGAAAGAATAAGGATCTTGCACATGCTTGGTGGGCTGTTGAATCAGTTCACTACCCTCCAATAACTTACGCATATTGGCCCCCGTTTCTATCTGTCCTTTATGAGGACGCATCTGCTGAATGCAATCCATAAAAGGATCTATACGTCCGTCGAATGCTTCGAGCGACAGAGCAGCTATAAGATCGGCTTTCTTGGACAGACGGAACGCTTTAAGCAAGGCAAACACACCGTTGGCACTCATAAACTGCGTACCGTTGAGCAAGGCAAGTCCTTCCTTACTCATCAGTTTCACGGGCTCCCAGCCAAATTCATCGAGCACGCTCATCGCTTCACGCTTCTGTCCCTTATAATACACATCGCCTACCCCTATTAAAGGAAGGAAAAGGTTGGCTAGCGGAGCCAAATCGCCAGAAGCCCCCAACGATCCACGGTCATAAACTATAGGCATCACATCATTGTTGAAAAAGTCAATGATACGTTGTACGGTAATCACCTGCACCCCACTATGCCCTAACGATAAAGCATGTGCCTTGAGCAGCAGCATCAACTTGATAATCACCGGACGAATCTCTTCCCCTACACTACAGGCATGACTTTTTATCAGATTCTCTTGCAATGTGCCCAATTCACCGGTCGAAATACTCTTCTTACACAACGAACCAAATCCGGTAGTAATACCATAAAGCGGTTCTTCGGAAGAGGCTGTCTTTTTATCCAAATAATCCCGGCACCGCTGAATACGCTCCTTGGCTTCGGGTGCCAACTCCAATTTCATGTTATCATTGATGATACGCTCTATCAGCTCAAATGTCAATTCGCCCGAGCCTATAAAATACACATTGTTCATACCCGCAACTCCTTCATCATTTCATCCAACAATTCCCTTTCACAATCTCCAGCCTTCTGCTCCAGTTCATCCGCTTCGGCTTGCAATTGAGCTGCCAGTTCCTTGTCTTTCAAGGAACCTAAATTGATGCGTACATTCAGTAAAGCGCCCCATACAGCCGAACGGGCTGCCATCATAGCCACACAGGCATCAGTCACTGCATTACGGTTACCTTTTCGAGCCACTTCTGCTATCAACGGCATCAATGCGTACGCATTTCTGGCCACTTGCATGGGCACCCATGCTGCATGCTTGGTAGCCTCTTGGATAGCCGCACTTCGGGCAGCCTTTTCTTCATCGGTAGATTTAGGCATCTTGAAGCAGGCAAACACACGGTCATAGGCTTCCGAATCCCGGTCAATATCGGCTGTGAACACAGACTGCTGCTCCAGCATGGTAGCAGCTATCTTCTTCATGGAATCGGCCACTTCCTCATATCCTTTCTTACCGATAGTAAGATTGGCCACCATAGCAGCCAGGGATGCAGCTACCCCGCCATTCAGCGCAGCGATACTTCCACCACCCGGAACCGGGTCACTGCCGGCTACTTTATTTAAAAACTCTTTTACGGTTAATTCAGCTAACATGGTATTATTCATTTAAGATTCTACAAATTCATCTTCAAGAAGCCGGATATAGCACTCCTTCTTTCACGGTCATGGCCACACAATTCATACCAATATAATAAGGCAGGAAATGATAATTATCCGTATTCAGCAATACGAAATCTCCCTTCTTACCTATCTCTATACTGCCAATGGAATCGGCCCTGTTAAGTGCAGCCGCTCCATTTAAGGTAAGTGCAGTAATGGCTTCTTCGATACTCAGTTTCATATAAATGCAAGCCAACGCAAACGTCAGCGGTATGGAACCCGAGAAGCAACTTCCAGGGTTAAGGTCGGTGGCCAATGCCACAGCGCATCCGGCATCAATCATTTCGCGCCCTCGCGCATAAGACTCTTTTAATGCAAAAGCCGTAAGTGGCAGTAAAGTAGCCACTACATTTTTTTCAGCCATAGCGCGAATATCTGCATCGGAAGCATGTAACAAGTGGTCGGCCGATACTGCTCCTAGTTCAGCAGCCAAACCAGCCCCTCCCAACGGCACTATTTCATCGGCGTGTAATTTCAAGGAAAAGCCCCTGTCACGGGCCGCCTGCAATAAGCGACGAGACTGCTCTATGGAAAACACTCCTTGTTCACAAAACACATCACAGAACTCAGCCAACTGATTTTCGCGCACGGCAGGCAGCATCTCACGAATCAGAAACTCTACATAATCGTCTGTTCTTCCGGCATATTCTTCGGGCACAGCATGAGCCCCTAGAAAAGTGGATACTACATCTACCCGCTTACGTTCATCCTCATTCAGATTACGCATCACCCGCAACTGCAGCAGTTCAGTTTCTTTATCCAATCCATAACCGCTTTTGCCTTCTACCGTGGTCACTCCCATGGCACTCATCTGCTTCAAAAAGCCTTCAGCCTTTGCGCGTAGCTTTACATAGTTCGTTTGGCGGGTAGCCTTCACCGTACTCACAATGCCGCCACCGCGCTCCATGATAGACATATAGCTTTCCCCCTTCAAACGCCAAGAGAATTCTTCGGCACGCTCACCACCGAATACAAAATGAGTGTGTGAATCTACAAATCCGGGCAGCAAGCACTTACCACGGGCATTATAATGCCAGTAATGATGGAAATAGCCATCCCGTTCTTCGCCCCGGTTCGGTCCTACATACGTAATCAAGCCATTAGTTACCTCAACCGTAGCATTGTCCAAAATCTGTAAGTGCGACATTTCCTCTCCCTTACGGGCAGTGCTTCCCAGCGGGGTAACCACACGGGCATTGAAGATTATCAGATTCTCAGTCATAATCCTTGCGTTTATTCCATTATCCTAGCTTCCAGCACCTGTTGCATGGTGAAATTTTCCAATCCCAGGTAATAAGAGGCTGTATCAATCAGTGCTTCCATCGGCACCAAACCAATGATTTCACTACCTACTATGCTGACCCCATACCGACGGGCTTCGATTCTCACCAATTCAAAGGCACGATAGAGTGCCGTGCGAGTATAATCAGTCATATTGATAGATACCTGTGTGATGCCACGTTCTTTCAGTTCCACCCCCATAGCCTTGCAATAGCGCAATCCTCCACCGATGAAACGAATTTTCTTGGCTATATCATGTGCTATTTCCAAACTAGGTGTATTCAAGTTAATATTATAGGCAACCAGCGGCATGCGCGCTCCGATGGCCACAGTTCCTGCTGTAGGATGGCGTTCGGCCGGCCCAAAATCAGGTTTCCACTCTGGTAATTTTATCTTCTCTGCCATTCCTTCAAATTCCCCTTTACGCACAGCTGCCAAATTCTCGCGATGCGGAGCAGAAGCCGACTTTTCATAAAGGAACACCGGAAGCCGATAACGGCTGGCCACTTCAGCAGCCACTTCCTTAGATAGGGCTATCGCTTCTTCCATCGTTACTCCCTTGATAGGAATAAAAGGAACCACATCTACCGCTCCCATTCTGGGATGTTGCCCTTGATGATGATTCAAATCAATCAGTTGTACAGCCATGCCAATAGCCTCGAGTACAGCCTCTTTCAGTGGTTCGGGTTCTCCTACCACCGTAACCACCAAGCGGTTATGGTCTTCATCGTTGCTATAATCCAGCAATTTCACACCCGCTTTAGCACGAAACGGGGCTACTATCTTATCTATCTTCTGCAAATCGCGTCCTTCGCTGAAATTGGGGACGCATTCAATAATTCTATTCATAATTAATCGATTTTTTTAAAGTGATTGGGTAATTACTTTACTTATTAAATCATCATCAGCCACGTAGGGCATAGTTATATGATAACTATCGGCATGAGTCTTGTTGAATTCGTCAGAAGTTTCCATAGCATGCGTATTCCGTGCCCATGAACGGCGTGCCACACCGCCCATCACATCCCACAACATAGCCGAGCGGAGAATATCGTCTACCCGTTCAGAGCCGTCGCATACCATACCGAAGCCACCGTTAATGGCCTTACCGATACCTACACCGCCACCATTATGCAGAGCCACCAGACTCATACCCCGGGCACAGTTTCCGGCAAAACACTGCACAGCCATATCAGCCATAACATTACTACCGTCTTTGATATTAGACGTTTCACGGAAAGGAGAATCCGTACCGCTTACATCGTGATGGTCGCGACCCAGCATAATGGGCCCCACTTCTCCTTTTCTCACCATTTCATTGAAACGAAGGGCTATACGCATACGTCCCAAGGCATCTTGATAGAGAATACGCGCCTGTGTGCCCACTACCAAATTATTCTTTTCGGCATCACGTATCCAATTATAATTATCCAAATCCTGGCCTCTACGGGTAGGGTCGATACATTCCATTGCCGCACGGTCGGTCTTTACTAAATCTTCGTGCTTACCGCTCAGACACACCCAGCGGAAAGGACCATAGCCATAATCAAACAACTCCGGTCCCATGATATCTTCCACATAACTGGGGAATATGAAACCGTTCTTGGCATCTCCGCCACGGGCTATCTCTGTTACGCCGGCATCGAAGACAGCCTTCATAAAGGAGTTGCCGTAATCAAAGAAATACGTACCTCTGTCCACCAACAGCTTAATCATCCGATAATGCGTATGTAGTGTGGAATCCACCAAATAGCAAAAATAGTCATGATTGCTATGCAGCATAGCTGTGCGCTCTTCGAACGTGATGCCTACCGGACAGTAGCCACCATCATATACAGCGTGGCAGGAAGTCTGGTCAGATAAAAGGTCTATGTGGATGTGCTTTTCTACCGCATAGTGCAGCAAATCCACTACATTGCCATGAAAAGCGATAGATACAGCTCTGTTTTCCTGCATGGCCTGACGAGCCAGTTCATAAGCTTCTTCTTCAGAATCTGTAACATGCCCCACCCATCCTTGCCGATAGCGCGTTTCAATGCGGGAAGCGTCCACCTCGGCTATGATGGCTGCTGCTCCTGCCATCTCTGCAGCTTTGGGCTGTGCTCCACTCATGCCTCCCAAACCGGAAGACACGAAAAGTTTACCATGCAGATTGCCGTCTTGCGGAATACCCAGCTTCAGCCTGCCGGCATTCAGCAGTGTATTGAATGTGCCGTGTACAATTCCTTGCGGACCAATATACATCCATCCGCCGGCTGTCATCTGCCCATAATTGGCTACCCCCATCTGCATGGCAGTGTGCCAATCATTCTGATTGTCGTACAGCCCCACCATCAAGGCATTGGTAATAATCACCCGCGGTGCATCGGGCTTCGACTTGAAGAGTCCCAGCGGATGCCCACTCTCTATCACCAACGTCTGGTCTTGAGTCAGTTCTTCCAAATATTGCTTTATCAAACGATACTGCATCCAATTCTGACACACCTGTCCTGTTTCACCGTAAGTCACCAGCTCATAAGGATAAAGGGCAATGTCAAAGCAAAGATTGTTGTCTATCATCACCTGAAAAGCTTTTCCTTCTATACACTTTCCCTTATATTCATCGATAGGCTTAGCTTTCAAATCACCTTGCGGACGATAACGATAGCCATAGATACGTCCTCGCATTCGAAGTTCTTCCAGAAACTCCGGTGCCAGCGTTTCGTGTAATTCTTTAGGAATATAGCGCAATGCATTCTTCAAAGCCGTGGCAGTCTGCTCTGGTGTAAGCGTATAACCACGATCCGGCGCCCGCCGGATGCCTTCTACAAAAGTAGGATAAGGAGGCAAATTCTTACTTAAAGTTATCTCCATAGTATAATTGGATAAAAAGGGTTACAAATTGTCAGCTTATTATCACTGAAACAGCCGCAATATAAAAAAACAATCCGATATTTACAATATATCGACCCTGTTATTTAACATTAAGTCAGAATTCTTTCAACTATCCATTTTATTTTTCCACAGCCTGCACCTCTGTGCAAGACAACACTTTGAACGCACAAATTTCTAGGTTTATGAACTGACAGACAAATAACGAGACTTTAAATCTTGTAATTTTGCAGAGTATTACACTTAAATAAAAAACACCATGATGAAAAAGACATTGATTATGCTAATTATGATGAGCTGTGCCTGTATGGCATTTACTCAGTCAGTCAGCGAGCGGCTTGCTCCCGTCACAAATTCCAAAGAAAAGCCTGCCGGTCTATTGGCCGGCAAGCAAATAGGAATCATCGGAGACAGCTATGTACGCAATCATAGAGATAAAATAGAAAACACTTGGCACTATAAATTCGCCCAAAAGCATGGTATGCATTATTTCAACTACGGCAGAAATGGAAATTGCATCTCAATAGACTTGAAACAGTGGGGACAAGGCATGTATGAGCGCTATAAAACCATGAAAGATTCATTAGACTACGTGGTAGTAATAGCCGGTCACAATGATGCTGCAAGGATGGATTCTATCGGCATGGATATATTCAAAGAAAAACTCCATATACTATGCCAAGGACTCATAGAAAAATATCCCACTGCTAAAATATTCTTTTTTACACCATGGACTTGCGAGAATTTCATCGGAAGTCATCGGCAAGCTGTAGTGGATAGCATATTGCAAATCTGCGGCAGCTACGGCATTCCTGTATTCGATGCCGCACGATACGGCAACATCTTCGCAGCCAGCACCTCATTCCGTAAAATCTATTTCCAAGGAGGAACCGGAAAAGACACGGCCCATCTGAATGTGAAAGGACACGATCGTTTTTTACCCATCGCTGAGAAATTCATTCTAGAGCATTAACAGAAAAACTTGGTTCAGGTATTACATTACACTTTGTTCCAGCCTTTCTATTTTTTAGAGAACCGGAGCAAAGTGTAATAAAAGATAGCATGAATAAGGCCTTTATCAAGCATTCCCCATTTCTATCCAAGAGAAATTAGGTTATATCAGCCCCCTCCTCAATTCATCGTCTACTGCTGCCATCAGCCCTTCCACCTGCCCCAAAGCAAGCATACGGCCATGGAAGGAATATCCGGCATTGTAGCCCATTTCTTCATCACCCAGCATCATTCTGGCATGATCTACACGCATGGGAAGTCCGGGATTTTCTTTTTCGAAGATTCTTATCAGTTCCAACAGATGCCCCCTGCCTGTGAGATGTGTACTTTCAATAAAGTCTCCGCCAGGCATGGCATCGGTACTTCGCAAATGTACGAAATGTGTACGTTTGGCAAACTTCTTGGCCAGTTCGCGCGTGTCATTATGCGTTCCGGCACTTAACGACCCGGCACAGAAGGTAAGGCCGTTATGCGGATTGTCCACTGCCTGTAAGAACCAGGCAATATCTTCTGCATCAGTAACAATGCGGGGAAGTCCGAGTATCTGGAAAGGAGGGTCGTCCGGATGTACACACATATTTACCCCATATTCTTCACAGACAGGCATAATGGCAGAGAGGAAATAACGCATATTTTCACGAAGAGCCTGACGGTCTATTCCTTCATACAAGGCCAGCAGACGCTTGAAGATAGCTACCGGATTCTTATCGCCCTCGCGGATGTTGCCGTTGACAAACCCCTGCGTTTTCACAATGATAGAATCTATCAATTCGTCTTTTTCTTCCTGAGTCATTACCTTGTCGAGTTCCTCTACCTTCCGAAGTTCCTCTGCCGAATAATCAGCGGCAGCACCGCTTCGTGCCAGAATTTTCACATCAAAATAGGCAAATCTGAGTCGGTCGAAATAAAGCGAGCTCGTTCCGTCGGGCCAGGGATGCTGCAAATCTGTCCGCACCCAGTCTATAACCGGCATGAAGTTATAGCATACAGTCTTTACTCCGCATTTTCCTAAATTAGCCAAGCTTACTTTATAATTTTCTATCAAACGGTCTCGTTCGGGACCTGCATATTTGATAGCTTCACACACAGGAAGGCTTTCTACTACCGACCACCGCATGCCGTAGGATTCTATATACGTTTGCAAATCTCGGATGGCTTCTTCCGTCCAGATTTCACCATTGGGAATATCATGCAAGGCCGTTACAATGCCCTCCACACCTATTTGCCGGAGAAATCATAGCCTATATAAACAAAAAATACACCGAAAACATTACTCTGGACCACATTTCATCCCTGGCTGCCATGAACCCTACGGCATTCTGCAGGTTCTTCAAAGAGAATACCGGAAAGACTCTGATACAGTACATTACAGATATGCGAATAGGATATGCCTGCAAGCTGCTGGCCCATGATACCTTCAACATCTCACAGATAAGCATGGAATGCGGATTTGAGAGCATCGTACATTTTAACCGATGCTTTAAGAAAAACATGGGAATTACAGCTTCTGAATATCGCAAAAGAATATTAGAACTCTAGAAACTCAAAAAAACATAAAAGCCTCTGTACTTCTGCCTTTCCTTTACTGGATTTATATACTTTTGTACGGTTAAAAACAAACAATTATCTATAGAAATGGACGATTCAAATCTACGAACGTGCAATAGTATTAACTGATCCTACAAGGCAATCACCACTCTGAATGCCTCTGTACGGATATAAACGAACGAAAGGAGGCAATAAGATGAGAAAATATCTTTATTGTGAAAATGGCTTTGTAGAAAAGCCGCAATGGATGCCAAACTGCTGGGTAAATGTAGAATCCCCCGACCAAAGTGATTTTGATTTTCTGACGAAAGAATTAAAAGTTCCCGAATCTTTTTTAGAAGATATCGCCGATATTGACGAACGTCCGCGTACCGATACGGAAGATAATTGGCTACTCACCATTATACGCATCCCGCTGCAACAGCAAGGTAGCATTCCTTACATCACAGTACCCATCGGTATCATTACAAACAATGAAATCATTGTAACCGTGTGTTATCATTCTACGGAAATGATTCCCGATTTCATTGCTCACACACGCCGGAAAGGGGTGATTGTGCCTAATAAATTTGAATTGATTTTACGGCTTATCTACTCATCCACTGTATGGTTCCTGAAGTATCTGAAACAGATAAATAATGATGTAACTGCCGCAGAAAAAGAGTTGGAAAGAAGCATACGTAATGAGGACTTGCTAAGATTGATGAAACTGCAAAAAACACTGGTGTATTTCAATACGTCCATTCGTGGGAATGAAGTGATGATAGGCAAGCTGCAAAGTATCTTTCAGGAAAAAGACTATAAAAACCGTGATTTGATAGAAGATGTAGTCATTGAATTAAAGCAGGCTTATAACATGGTTAATATCTACAGCGATATTTTAACCGGAACCATGGATGCCTTTGCTTCCATCATATCCAATAACGTGAATACCATCATGAAGCGTATGACCAGCATTTCCATCATTCTGATGGTACCCACATTGATAGCCAGTTTCTATGGAATGAACGTAGATGTGCACGCAGATGCCTTGCCGCACGCGTTTAGCTTTATCATTTTAGCGTCTATCGCTTTATCTGCATTGGCTTTCGTTATTTTCAGAAAGATAAAGTGGTTCTGAAAAGGCCTGCAACCTACACTCAGATACTGGTTTGCAAACTATAAACGGCACTGCCGTTTGTACAAACGGCGATGGCGTTTATATAAACGACGGTGCTGCTTATACAAACGGCAGTGCCGTTTATAGTTCTATCCCAATATCTCTCACTTTTATACAAGAGTGAAATCATTCATCCGCCATAGGAATCACTTCCTGCATATAGATGGCATCCAGACTCCACAGAGCAGCATCATTGGTACTGATACTTTTACATTCATCCAGTGGTGCAGGCACTTCCGGAGGCAACACTTTCTCTACCCTGAACAGAGGAGCCGGTGTATGTTCCAAGCGTGTGAACAAGTCTGTCCAAGCCTCGTGAGCCAGCCGGAAATTACAGGTGTGATACGCAGCATACCCCAACAAACGGGAAATACGGAAACGGTTCTTTCTCAACTCCCATGCCTTCTGTTTGTAGTGCAAAGCAAAATCAAGCCAAGTATCCCTCCAATCCGGAAAGTCAATCATCCGCATCATTTCGTTCATCACCTCAAATCCCCCCATAATAGCCATCAAATGATTGGTAGTTTCTAATTTGGGGTCGCATTCAGTGGTAATTATCCCCGTTGCAGGATCATACCCCAAAGCCAACGGCCCGGTAAAAATACGATTGGGCAAGGCTGCGATACTTTTCATCCCTGTTAGAATCTTATCGCGATATTTCAGATTGCCCGTACGTTCCCATTCAGTCATCCAGTTACCTGCATAGGCCAACCAATCAGGCCCGATACGCAAACGGGCCGGAGCCGTACAAGGATACATTTCACGGGGCTGAGCCAAACGCATAGGGTCGAGCGTGTACAATTTCAAATCTGCATCTTTAACCTCAGTCATCAGGTCACCACAGCGTTCATCTGTAGTGAGGTAATAATAAAACCGGTTCCAGGCAGCCTGGCTGATACGTGCCTCTTTAGCTCCACAGCCCCAATGGCTTACATTATGACGGCTGCCTAGTCCTGCGTTCGGCCCTATATGATACACATCCACTTCGGCCGTGTGTCGGGTCATCGCTTCGGCCATTTTCCAAATATCCGCTCTGCCCGTCCGCAAGAAATTATACCAAAGCCACATATTGGAAGCCAATTCAGTATTGTCCCAGGCAAATCCACCAATGTCATAACGCCAGCTATGGCGAACAGGGTCATAAGCATGCATCACATCTCCGTAATTCCAAAAACCATACCACTTATTCTGCTCTATCGCCTTCTGATAAAGGTCGATATAGGCATCCAGACGGTCTTCTACCCGAGCACGGAAAGCATTGGTTCTATCCGGCAAACTCCATATGCCAAAAGCTTCCTGCCGATGCAAGTATTCCGGAGTAGGCAGCAGTACAGACAATGCTGTGACAGAATGAGCTTTCCGTGCGAAATCAGCCTTTCCCTGATAGCCACCCTGAGGCACCAGAGTTAAGGTATGTGTACGTGCAATGCCGTAAGGTGTACTCAACCCCTCTTGTACATCTTCATAGCTGGCATTCAAATCATGAGCCACGTTATCATAATGGCGCAAATCCATCGGCTCTGCATCAGGGCTCCATAGCCAGGCGGTAAGCAAGGCCTTCTCTTGTCTGGCATCAGACACTTCGAGAGCCGACGGATACGACTGCCAGAAATCGTGCAAAGCCAGCCCCATTCCGCCGGACACATCTCCCACAAAAGCATAGCCTTCACTCCGTGTGCCAGAGAAAGTTCCTATCCAAGGATTGTTGGCATTGGCACGTTTACGGATAGAGAATGCATCAGCCGAGCCTTGCGACAGCCGATAACCATCCCAAGAAGCCCAATGGTCCAGCAGTTTCCGGTTCTTCTCATCAAAAGTTTCATAGGCAGGAATGCGTTTTCCCTCCATCTGCTGCTGTTGCATCAGCGGCCCGCTACCTTGCTTATCTCCCCAAGTCAATATTCTACGCCCCACCAACGGCTGCACAGGTTCACTCCACACCCCTCCGTCGGCACAAGAAAAAGCCACGTGCCTATTATACAAAGCCTCACGCATAGGTACCTCCAACTGCACGCCCAAACTTCGGATAAAATCTTTGGAAGAATCACCGTCATAAACCAGGCTATGCACCATCTTCACCTGTTCGCTACCGGCATAGAAATAAAGACGTACCACAAACGGAAGCCACTTACGTCCGGAAGAATTGCCATGCATACCGGAAAGTTTCACGGATGCCCGCATCGTTCCCACACGCTCTACCTCTGCCGATTGTAGAATACTGGTAAAAGAATCAAACGTAAGTTGTGAAGTAGACGGCAGTAAAGGTTCGCTTTGGGTCTGGCAAAACAGCCGGACTTTCTCTCCTACCTTGGTTTTCTGATAAAACAGGCTATCCAGCAAATACGCTCCCTGACGGGGAATAAAGGCAGTCACCTCACCGGTAGCAATCTGAATTCCTTGCGGCGTTTCCTTTACCGTTACGCCAACATCCTGCGGTTGCTTTTTAAAAGACTTGCCTGCACCCTTTACCGCAGAAAGTTTGGCCGTTCCAGCCGGAATCACTGTTCCCACACCACTCCATTTCACCGAGCCGTCCGGCCAGTAGGCCAGTGGCCAAGTATCTACAGGAAGGTGCTTTCCATCCTCTGTACGCAACTCCAGCCCCTGCCCTGAAAGCAATTCACCTTGGGCGAAAGGAATACCGAAACTTACCGGTTTATCTGCTTGAGGCACATCGCCAACCCAATGCAAAGGCACTTCCTGAGGCTGTAACGGAGCTGATTCATACCTGAAATTGGTGATGCGTGTGCGCGACAAGGTAGTACGGAACCCAAACCATCCTTCTTGCAACGGTTGAGGATCGCGAAAATCCACTAGACGCTTTCCGTCGATGTAATAACTCACGCGATTATTATCATTAGTAATTTTGATGTGATACCAATGATTAGGTTTCAGCAGATGAGCCGAATCGGTATATTCGCACAATACAGCAGGCCTGGCCTGCGCATCCGTAACTCCTTGCTCGTTGCCTGTATACCTCCTGAAGCGAGTCGTGGAATTGTAATTTCCCCCATAACCTAAATAATACAACTGCAGAGAATAGCAATTCACAAAAATTCCGCTACGCCACTTCTCCCGCTTCCAGAGATTATCGGGATATTTCGGGTCAGAAGCCATCCAAAAGCAATTCAAATCACTCAGACGGTCGTTTTCATTTTCCACCACCACACAAGCATCGTATTCAATCGTTACCTTGCCTGCCATCTTTTCCTTTCTCCAAAGAGTCAGTCCCTTAGGAGATACGACTTCTACCGTATCTCCCAGAAAAGACACTTCATAGTTGGGCGACTCGGATTCTACTTTCCAATATTTGTTGAACTGACGTTTATTCAGTCCACTCACCCCGACGCTCTGTGCCTGAGCCATACAGGCTACCCAAACAAATGACAAGAGCAAAAGGGTTCTCGACAAAGCGTTGTCCGCTTCTTTCAAACTCTTAACTTTATATTTCATTGCATCAGATTTTCCTTGAATTCCGGCAGCTGGTGCCGCTATAGGGATACACTTTTCACTTGTTATTCATAGTTCGTTATGTCCACCATCATCAGATTCAGCCGTTTGCCGTTGGTAAAATGTCCCGACTGAAAAAGCACCTTAGTGCCATCCGGACTGAAACTGGGATGTGCATGGTCGGGACGCATCTTGGTATCGGACACCAACCAATGCCGTTCACCTGTAGCTACATTCATCATCCATACATTTCCACCAAACGTATCACCCGCTGCCCAACGGTTGTCACGGCTGGCATTGCAATGCCAAAAGCCCCTTCCCACCAGTTGTCCATCTATCGCACAGCGGTCTTTTTCCATTTCCACCTGTCCTATTTGCTCCACATCATCCGTACGCAGGTTTATACGATAAATACCGTTTGCCTGCTTACGCAACCGGGGCAAGAAGCCCAGAATATTGAAATACACATAATCCTTAGTGGCAAACGTCTCATGAGTAACCCAGTCAAGAGCCGTTTCCTTATACAAAGGTTTGAATACTTTTCCGTCTGCTGTGCAATACCACATACGCTGATGGGCATCACCGCCAGTCTCGTTGCAGAACACGATTTCTCCCGGTGTAAAACGGCTGGCTTGTATGTGTCCCACTTTAAATTCCGTATCAATCACTTTAGTCACTTCGCCAGTCTGTAGGTTCATTTTTCTGATTCCACAAAGTGTAGGCTTAATTTTTATCGGCTGGTTAGTCTCAGGCAAGAAAGCATTTTTCATCATCCGTTCCTTTTCCTCCTCAGTACCCTCACGTTCCACGGTAATATAAGCATAGTCATCCATGCAATCTACTGCATAGCCACCCGGACGCCCCATTTCCGCGGGGAAAATTCCAATTAGTTTTTCATACTTGGCAGGTTTTCCTACTTTATCATGCTCCACATCTGCGAAGAAACGGTCCAAGTCCATCACATACAACTTCCATTGATGATTTTCATTGCGGCTGATAAACAACTTGTTCGAGCGATTAGCCAAAAAAGCATTGCCTAAATCAGCCCCTTCTGTAGCCTGAATGATTTTTCCCGTAGCCATCTCTATAAAATAAATCTGGGTAGGCTTCCACTTTTTCTTTTCTCCATTGGGCTGCGTACGTTCCACCATGGTTCCGTCCCCTCTGCTGGAAGAACGGAACAACAGATATTTACCATCAGCCGTCCACATGGGGTCGGTCTGATAAAGGAAGCGATCATTCTTTAAAGTATCGGTCAAGACCGTGATTTTATTTCCGGTCTGAGCGTCTGTATAAGTCCATCTTTCCGAGGGAGTACATTGTCCGAACTGAGCCAAAGAAGCCGTGCAGCAACAGCAGGCACAAGCCATAGTCAAAAATATTTTTTTCATGGTAGCAGACAATACAAATTGACAAAAAAGATTACTGTATTATATTCACCGACTTCATCACCAATCCATTTACCAACCCCGATAAAGAATCTGATTCCTTTTCAGAAGTTAAATGTAAATTTTCCAACACAAAATCAGACAAACGATACTGGTCTTCATTCTTTTGTACATCGATAGCTTTCTTACAATCTAGGTGGATATTCCTCAGCGTTACATGGTCTGAATAAGACAGAGGAATATCTTTTCTACCCTTTAAATCGAAGAACTGAGTCCACGGCTTGATGTACAGCAAACTGTTGGCACTGCCCTTTATATCTTCCACGGTGATGTATTCATAATGCTGTGGGGTATCGGGTCTCATTTTCAACCACAGTACCCGCTGTGCTTGCTCCACCTGAATTCTTCGCATCAGTATATTGTGATTATGTATGGACTCACTGCCGCAGGTCAGCATACTGTGGCAGAAGCCGTACACACAATCCTCTATCAGAATGTTACGGTTAGAGCCGTTGTTTACCATATCACGATCGGCCCAAGGACCTTTTCCTCCCTTTAAGGCCACTGCATCGTCGTTCACGGAAAGGCGGCAGTTCTTTATCAGCACATCGGTACACACATCCACATCTACGGCATCACTACTGGGTGCCTTGACGGGAGCTGCCGGTGCAAAAATATCCAGATTCAGCAGTTTCACCCGCTGGCAACGATACAAGTGTGTAGTCCAGAAAGGAGAATTTTCCAGGCGAACGCCTGATAACTCCACATCCTTCGAATCGGATATAAACACCAGTCTCGGACGCAATTCCTCCAGATTGGTACAATTTCTGTTCACCTTTCTGCGCAGCCAGAACGATTTCCAGTAACGCAAGCCATTACCGTTAATAGTACCCTCTCCGGTCAAAGTAAATCCATCTACTCCGCAAGCATTGACCAAAGCTGCAAAATAAGTGAGGTTCTGACCCTCCATACGGGTTTCCAGCAAGGCAAAATCACTGATATCATCGCTTCCTTTCAGCACCGCTCCTTTTTCAAGATACAGATGCGTACCAGGCTTGAAAAACAACGAACCACTCAAGAAAGTACCTTGCGGAAGATACACCACACCTCCTCCCTGGGCAGCAGCCTCATCGATTACCGCCTGTAGGGCCTCTGTCTGCATCAATGTACTGTCATTCTTCACTCCATGGGCAGTTACATCATACAGTTTGCCCAATTGTTTCAATGCACGCGGTGTAGCTTCACGAAACCAAGCCGGTATTTCCGTTCCGTCCGGAAACACCTCCTTGGCCTGCACAGGCTGTGCAGCCAGCCACCCCACCATAGCCAACATGAGTGGCCAACCTAACATCCGTTTCATTATCCGTTTCATTCTATCCGACTATTTTAAAATTACCGATTACTGCAGTGTCAATTCACACTTAGCTGCTATTTTCTTATTCACGTTTTTAGAATTCAGTTCTGCCCGTAGCTGCACCTTGCCCGGCTGATGTCCAGCTCTGATAACCACGAGGGCAGTTCCCCGATGCATCTGAATGTGCGGCAACGTATTGATTTCATGGCTTGTCATATCTCCATTATCCACAGCCACGATTTCAGCACCCGGACTTACCGTAAACGACACGCTGCCATTCTCCATGGGCACTTGCCGTCCTTTGCTGTCTACTGCCGTCACCCGGATATGCTGCAAATCCATACCATCGGCCTTCCAGTTTATGGCCTCGGGTTCCAGTTTTATTTTCGCCACTTTCCCTGCAGTTTCCACCTTATAGCGTGCCACCACCTTTCCGTCGGTACGCGCTATGGCCTGTATGTTGCCGGGCTGATACACCACATTCTCCCACTTGATTTTATTGCGAGTTTTAGGATTCCGCTTATCGTTGGGTTTTACTCCCAGGCTTTTGCCATTGACGAGCAATTCCACCTCATCAGCATTGGTATAGGCATACAGCGTATAGGCCTTTCCTGGTTCGCGGTTCCAATGACCGGTCATCACATCACCGGTAAACTGCACACCGTTCCATACCATATCTTCTGTACGGTCTTCCACCACAGATAGATGTACCACAGGTTCATCCGTAAACATGGATTTCAGGAACCAGGCCAGCGGTTTGGGGTTCAGTGCCCTGTCGAACACACCGTCCGTCCATCCCTTGGCAGGCCATCCTCTTGACTCGCCGATGTAGTCTATCATGCCCCAATATGCCAGACCGATTACCCGGTTCAAGTCCATTTCAAAGAAGTTGGGCCCCATGGCCGAACGATTGGCCTCGCTCTGATAAAAGTTCATATAAGGATAGCGTTTGCCATCGCCCGGGAAATACATATAGCGGTAATTGTATGCCTGAATATCGGTAATCTTAGCCAGTTCACAAGGAATACTGTCGGTCTCGAAACTGCGGCCCCGTGGATGCATGGCCACAGTAACCGGACGCGAAGTATCATACGTATGCAGCAATTCCCTTTGCAGGCGATACGGAGTCACCCCATAATCATTAAAAGGAAGGTCGGCATACGTCTGCAGTTCATTGCCCAGACTCCACATGATTACAGACGGATGGTTCCGATGTGCCTTCACCCACTCCACCACATCATATTGCCACAGATTCATCCAGTCCGTTCTGCCTCCTGCATATCGTGTCAGCCATTTGTCATAGAGTTCATCCACCACCAATATACCGTATTCATCGCACAGATGGTAGAACTCCTCGCTGTAGGGATTGTGAGATGCCCTGATATGATTGAATCCGAAATCCTTCAGCAGTTTTATCCGTTTTTCTATGCCGCGCGGATAAGCAGCCGCTCCCAGGGCTCCCAAGTCGTGATGATTGGCTATTCCCTTCAACAGCACTTTCTTTCCATTCAGTTTAAATCCATACGAAGGGTCGTATGCTATGGAACGTATTCCAAAACGCTCGGTCACTTTATCCAGCACCTGTCCGTCGTTCCCATAGAGCGTCACCTCTGCCGTATAAAGGTAGGGTTGTTCACAGCTCCACAGCGTAGGATGTTGCACTTGCAAAGTGTCCAACTGATAGATGCGCAATTTGCGGCGGCGGTCGTATGGGTAGCAAGTACGGCCAGCAGCCACTTCATTCCCCTGCGCATCGAAAATACGGGCGCAGAACACGGCCTCTTTCCTCTGCTTGTCGTCCATATACACCTCACTTGCTATGGCCACCTTACCATCTAGTTGCGTGGTAATGTGCAACGGGTGTCGTACGAAATAGCTGTCCTTCGGGTAAGTAATAAGATTAACCCCACGAATCAGTCCGCCCCCGGTATACCAACGAGAATTCTCCGGATTGCGAGTATCGGCGCGAACCACTATTTCATTCTCCGCATCCCAGTCTATCAAGTGGGTAATATCCAATTCGAATCCCACATAGCCATACTCAGTTCCACCAATCCGTTTTCCATTGAGATACACGTCGCCCACCAGCATGATGCCGCCAAAATCCAGCACGATGCGTTGTCCCTGCCAGGCTTTTTCTGCACGAAGCATCTTCCTGTACCAACCTACACCCATTTCCTTGAAACCTCTGGATGATAGTCTGCTTCTTACATTGGCAGCCATATCACTGTGGTCAGGTCTTTCATTCTTATCCGGAGCTATCCAAGGCTGACCTATCTGAAAATCATGAGGTAAGTTTACCGTTTGTACCGACTCTTTAAACACCGAATCATTCAGTTGAAACTGCCAACCAAAATTTAGCGACACCGTATCGCGCTGCGCCAACACCCACTGAGTGATTAGTAATAAACCAACCACACAAACTATTTTATAAGTTTTTCTAGACATACAATATTATATTTTCCATGATTTGAAGATTGCGAACAAAAGTAGCAGTCTTTAGCATACCACACTAGGTAAAATCATTCTAAAGCATGTAATATTGTACACAGTGTACAGAAAACTAAGCATTTCTGTACAAAAAACAAGGAAAAAGGATACTTTCCCCGCTGGAAAAGTATCTTTTCCTATTTGCAGACAGTAAGCCCTATACTTCCTTAGTGAGCAGGCTTTCCAATTCTTCGGCAGTCAACCGCAAATAGAACTGCCCCTTATAAGCCACGGAAATGGCACCGGTTTCTTCGGATACGATGATGGCATGTGCATCCGATACTTGCGAAATACCCATGGCAGCCCGATGACGAAGTCCCAGTTCCTTGGGGATATCCAAATTATGCGACACGGGCAAGATACATCCTGCGGCCTTAATCCGCTTCTTGCTTACCACCATAGCCCCGTCGTGCAACGGGCTGTTCTTGAAAAACACATTTTCTATCAAACGCTGGTTGATATTGGCATCAATCACCTCGCCGGTGCGCACCACATCATCCAACGGCAGATTATGCTCCAGCACTATCAGTGCTCCCACTTTCTGCTTGCCCATACTCATGCAAGCCATCACAATAGGCATGATGTCGTCATGCCCCATTTCTTCCTTGTCGCCACCCGTAAAGAAACGGATCAACCTACTGGCATGGCTATGCGAACCCAGCGTTAGCAGGAAACGACGTATTTCTTCTTGAAACAATACGATCAGAGCCAACACTCCCACACTGACCAGTTTATCGAAAATTGACCCCAGCAGCTTCATCTCCAGTACCTGAGACACAATCAGCCACAGCATAATAAATACCAGAATTCCGGTAAATACATTGATAGATCCCGAAGCCTTCATCAGCTTATAAGTATAATAAAGCAAGAAAGCCACCAGCAAGATGTCGATAAAATCTTTTATTCCAAATTCGATAAACACAGCAGTAAAGATGTATGGTTAAAAAAAAGAAACGGAATTATTCATGGCAGGCATTGCGATGCATCGCCTCTACAATCCGCAGGGTTTCCACCGCTTCGCGCACATCGTGTACGCGCAGAATATCTGCCCCCTTCAGCAAGCTGATGGTATGAAGCACCGTGGTGCCGTTCAATGCCTCTTGAGGCGTGCTGTCGAGCAGACGATAAATCATAGATTTACGCGATACACCTACCAGCAGAGGCAGTTCAAAAATTCTGAATTCCTCCAGATGAGCCAACAATTCATAATTATGTTCCAGCGTTTTACCGAAACCAAAACCCGGGTCCAGAATGATGTCTTTTACCCCCAAGTCGCGCAGGCGCTGCACCTTTTCAGCAAAATAAAGGAATACCTCCTTCATCAGGTTGTCATAATGAGGGTTCAACTGCATGTTTTGAGGCGTACCCTGCATGTGCATCATGATATAAGGCACATTCAGTTCGGCTACCGTACGAAACATATCCGGATCCATTTCGCCGGCAGCTATATCATTGATAATAGCTACCCCATATTCCTCTACACACATACGGGCCACATCTGCACGAAAAGTATCTACAGATACCACAGCATCGGGCGCCGTGCGGCGAAGTATCTGTAACCCCCAACGCAAACGTTCCATTTCCTCTTGCGGTGTCACATGTTCAGCATTCGGGCGGGAAGAGTAAGCTCCTACATCAATAATGGCTGCCCCTTCCTGCAGAATTTGCCGCGTACGGTGCTCAATATCTGCCTCGGTCTGCATCCGGCTACCTGCATAAAACGAGTCGGGTGTCACATTCAGAATACCCATCACACAAGGAGAAGAAAGGTCCAGCAAAGCACCATTCACGTTTATATTGTTATTGGCTTTCAATGATTGCATAAGCGTTTCTATTTCAGTTTCAATACTTCTGCAAATTTAGGCAAAAAAGCGGTTCAGCCGTCACAAAGAAGCAAAAAAGATATGCTATCTTTGCCCGATTAAAAAAACAACCCTATCAAATGGAACTGGAAACAATCTATCAGCTGTTCAAGGAGTGCCACGGAGTAACTACCGACAGCCGTCATTGCCCCGAGGGCTCACTGTTTATTGCTCTCAAAGGCGATCATTTTAATGGAAATGCTTTTGCAGCCAAAGCACTGGAAAGCGGCTGTCGCTATGCCATCGTAGACGAAAAAGAATACGTGCCTCAAAATGATACACGCTATATTCTGGTAGATCATGCACTGCATACCTTGCAGCTATTGGCCCACTATCACCGCCTACAGTTGGGTATTCCCGTCATCGGCATAACCGGTACCAACGGAAAAACTACTACAAAAGAACTGTTAGCAGCTGTATTGGCCGAAAAATACAATTTACTGTTCACAGAAGGTAATCTGAACAACCATATCGGCGTGCCACTCACATTACTGCGGCTTCAGCCCAACCATGAATTGGCAGTCATCGAAATGGGGGCCAGCCATCCCGGCGATATCAAAGAACTAGTAGACATTGTAGAACCTAACTACGGACTCATTACCAATGTAGGGAAAGCCCATTTAGAAGGATTCGGATCATTGGAAGGGGTGATACGCACCAAAGGAGAGTTATTCGATTACCTTAGAACCCGCGGTCAAGCCACGGTCTTCGTAGACCACGACAGCCCCTATTTACCCAACATGGCTACCGGACTGGCTATTCAATACTATGGTTCCGGAAAAGAGAATACCGTGAGCGGTCGAGTTATCGGACAGTCACCCTATCTATCCTTGGAGTGGCAGTCGGCTCAAGAGGCTGTTTCTTATCAGATAAATACCCGCCTCATCGGTGAATATAATTTCTGCAACGTACTGGCAGCCATTACCGTGGGTACTTTCTTCCGGGTAGAGCCCGAAAAGATTAATCATGCTCTGCAAGCATACACCCCACGCAACAACCGTTCGCAATTGCAGCAGACGGCCGATAATCTGCTCATCATCGATGCCTATAATGCCAACCCCACCAGCATGAAAGCCTCCATCGGCAACTTCTACCGCATGCAGGCCGAACAAAAGATGCTCATTTTGGGCGATATGAGAGAACTAGGTGCAGAAAGTGCGGCCGAACACCAAGCCATCATAGATTACCTGGAAAGTTGCCGGTTTACCGATGTCATTCTGGTAGGCAGCCAATTTGCCGCTACCCGACACACCTACCTCACCTATCCCGATGCCCCGGCTTTGATAACTGCCCTACAGCAACAGAAGCCGCAAGGTAAAACCATCCTGATCAAAGGATCCAACGGCATTAAACTGAGCAGCATTGTAGATTATCTCTGAGTGCTGCGCTGCACCATCCAGCCTACGAGCGAAGCCAGCAGTGCTCCGCTTGTATTGGCTGCAAAATCCCACCAGTCACCTCCGCGGTAGGTGGTACAATACGCCTGCAGCAATTCCACCACACCACTAAATAATACCGGACAGAGAAAAGCTCCTACCCATGCATGCCACTGAGGCACCCTTCGTTGCCGGTGTGCCCGCAAAAACTCCACCCAAAGCATACCCGACATGCCCATATACATACACATATGCACCACCTTATCCAAGCCTGGAATGTTTACCGATTCCGCTTCGGGCGGTTTAAAAAACGACAGGTAAATCACCGCAGCAATAACCAACAGTGATACCGGATACTTTTTGATATAATACAACATGGTAAAATCAGTATTATTGTACTAACTGTTCACTACCTCACCATCTTTCAGATGAATGGTACGGTCGGTCAGTTGTGCCAGTCCCTCATCATGTGTCACAATAACAAAAGTCTGTCCCAATTTGTCGCGCAAATCGAAAAAGAGCTGATGCAATTCCTCCTTGTTATGCGTATCCAGACTGCCCGATGGCTCATCAGCCAGCACCACAGCCGGACGGTTGATCAAAGCACGGGCCACAGCCACCCGCTGTTTTTCTCCTCCCGACAGCTCGTCGGGTTTATGGTCTGCTCTTTCAGCCAAGCCCAACATCGTGAGCATTTTTACGGCTGCTGCATGTGCTTCTTCTTGCTTCATGCCTGCTATCAAAGCCGGAATCATAACATTCTCTGCCGCTGTAAACTCCGGCAAAAGCTGGTGAAACTGAAACACAAAGCCAATGTGACGGTTACGAAAGGCAGCCAGTTCAGCTTCCTTCATACGATTCACCTCGATGCCGTTGATTACCACCAGACCCGTATCCGGACGGTCCAAGGTACCCATAATCTGCAGCAAAGTCGTTTTTCCGGCACCGCTGAGTCCCACAATGCTCACCACTTCACCTTGCTCTATCTCCAAGTCTATTCCTCGCAATACCTGCAAACTGCCAAAACTTTTGGTTATTCCCCGTAACTGTATCATGTATAATAGTGAGAATTAAATGTAAACAAAGAGATTCAAATTTTACGGATAACGTATTCTGCCAAATAGCAGCCAAATACTGCCGGCATGTAACTCACTGTGCCACACGTGGACTTCTTGTTTTGCTCTTCATCGGTCAAAATCACCGCCTTTGCATCTGCCTGTTCAGTACTGAACACTACGGGCAACTTACGTTTGAAGCCCATCTTCAGCAACCGCTTTCTCACAGCCTTGCTCAATCCACAATGATACGTATCCCACAGATCGGCAAACCGCACTTGCGTAATATCGCTTTTAGCTCCTGCCCCCATGCTAGACACTATCCGGATATGCCGTTTCATGGTTTCCATAATCAAATGGCATTTAGGAGCCAGCGTATCAATGGCATCCACCACAAAGTCATAAGAAGCCTCATCCAGCAGTGCCGGTATCTGTTCGTCTTTCAGAAACACCGGATGCAACGTAAGTTCCAGTTTTGGATTGATATCACGAAGCCGGGTGGCCAACACCTCCACTTTAGGCTGTCCCAAAGTGGAATGCAGCGCAGGTAATTGCCGGTTGATATTGGTAGGCTGTACCGTATCGGCATCCACCAACGTCATCCGTCCCACCCCCGCACGGCAAATCATCTCGGCAGCATACGCTCCTACACCGCCTACCCCAACCACCAACACATGTGCACGGCGCAGACGTTCCATTTTCTCAGTTCCCAGCAGCAGTTGCGTGCGCTGCTGCCATTCTGGATAATCTCCGTTCATCATCTCTTTCTTTTATTCTTTCTTAAACCAGTGATACAACCAGTTGCCCACCTTTTCATAATGTTCATTATCCCCCCGGGGGTTAGAAAATGACAACACATCCGGTTCGCCCAACTGATCGGGATAAACTACCACCAAACTATTGTTAGCAAAATACTTACCCAATTGCATAGGAAGCTTCTCGAACGAACTGTCGTACGAGATGGAGCCCCTACGGGCACTGACTATCACCAATAAATGATCATAGCTCACCTGCCCAGTCAAAATCAACAAATCATCCCAGTCATCCAGCAGCGAAAAATCGGTCAGCGTCTGGCCATGTTTCTTTTTAATCAACGCTTGCAGTCGTACGGTTGTTTCCTCATTGGCAAAGAAATGCACCCTGCATCCCAACGTTCCACCCATACGGCAAAAGTGCTCCACCCACTTTTGGAAACCTGCTTCATACTCAGCCTTAGGCGGCACTGCTACTATGATACGACGCAGTGTATTGATGGGAATCAGGAACTTGGATACAATCACTTCCCGGTGCAATCCCTTCAGCAAGCTTTCCGTAAGCATACCGAAAAAGGAGTCTACAATGTTCACCTTCCGGTGCAGACCGATAATTACATCCGTCACCCCATATTCCTTGGCAGTATGAATGATGCCCGCCGCAATATTCAGGTCGTAGCGGCTAATCTGCTGCAGCGCCACGTCGGCAGATGCTGTAATCATAGCAGCCTTCTCCAGATACCGTTTGCCACGTACACTCACCTGTTCCGACTGATTATTATCATTTACCACATTCAGCGCCAAGAGATTATCCTTTTGCTTCGGGTCGCGAATAACCAGTGACAGACTGATTAAATCTTCTATAGTATCCGGATTGGCTATGGGAATCAAAATCTTTTCAGGTTCGCGCGAACGGTCCACTTCCGGCTGAGCCTCCTCCATCGCTATTTTCTTGGCAGCACGCTCAGTAACAAAAGAACTCACCACACACGTCACCAATATCAGCAGCACAGTGCCGTTCAACACATCATCATTCAGTAGCCGTTCTCCATTAGGCAGAATGATATTATAACCCACCAGTACCGCAGCTAGCGTAGCGGCTGCCTGTGCAGTACTCAAACCGTACATCGATTCACGCTCTACAGCCGACATGCGATAAATCTTCTGCGTCAACCAGCAAGCCAGCCATTTGCCCGACAATGCCATTACAATCATCACGCCAGCCACTTTCAATGCATCGCCTTCTCCCAATATTACATGGATATCAATAAGCATGCCCACCCCAATCAGGAAATAAGGAATAAAGAGCGCATTACCTACAAACTCCAAGTGATTCATCAATGGCGACACATGAGGTATCAGCCTGTTTAACACCAGTCCGGCCAGGAAAGCTCCCAAAATGCCCTCCATACCCACAAATTCCATGAGTCCGGCACCCAGAAAGACCATGGCCAATACAAAGATAAACTGCATCACATTATCGTCATACCTACGAAAGAACCACCGGCCGATGCGCGGGAAACTATAGATAATCACAGCCCCTAAAAAGAGCACCTTAATAACCAACCAAAGCCAGAACAGTCCGTCGGACTCTCCTTTAAACATTCCCCCGACAACGGCCAGCACCAGCAACGTCAGCGTATCAGTCACAGCCGTACCCCCTACTGCAATGCTCACACTGCGATGCCGGGACACGCCATACCTGATTACGATGGGATAGGCCACCAACGTGTGTGAAGCATACATACTGGCCAGCAAGACAGAAGTAAGCACTCCATACTTCAGGTAAGCCACATTCGCCACAAAACCTATCACAATAGGTACCACAAAAGCCAGCAATCCCAGCACCAGGGCCTTGCCCCGATTCTGCTTGAAGTCTCCCATATTCATTTCCAGTCCTGCCAAAAACATAATATAGTAGAGCCCCACTTTGCCAAACAGCTCAAAACTGCTGTCTCTTACCAAAATATTGAAACCATGCTCACCAACCACCAATCCTGCCAAAATCATTCCTATGATATGAGGAATGCGCAACTTATTCAGTAAGATAGGTGCAAACAAGATAATCAAAAGTACCAGGAGAAATATCCAAGTAGGGTCAGTAATGGGAAGTTTCAAAGTCAGGTCAAGCCATTCCATAAGCAACTGTATTAAGTTTACCGATGCAAAATAACAAAAAAGTTTTCAATTCCGCGGGCTTCCTCAGCAAATTGTTATAAATTTGCAGCGAAAATCATCATAAAAATAAAAAACAAAAAAAATGAAAGTAGCAATTGTTGGAGCAAGCGGAGCCGTAGGACAAGAATTCCTGCGAGTGCTCGATGAAAGAAATTTTCCGCTGGATGAGTTAGTTCTTTTCGGTTCCAAACGTAGCGCAGGTACCAAATACACCTTCCGCGGTAAAGAAATCGAGGTCAAACTCTTGCAGCACAACGATGACTTTAAAGGAGTAGATATTGCCTTCACTTCCGCAGGCGGTAGCACTTCCATCGAATTTGCCGAAACCATCACCAAGCATGGAGCCATCATGATTGATAACTCCAGCGCCTTCCGTATGGATAGCGATGTACCCTTGGTAGTGCCCGAAGTAAATCCTGAAGATGCACTGAACCGTCCGCGCGGCATCATCGCCAATCCTAACTGTACCACCATTCAGATGGTAGTGGCCCTGAAAGCCATTGAGCAACTTTCTCACATCAAAACCGTACACGTGTCTACCTATCAGGCAGCCAGCGGTGCAGGAGCCGCAGCCATGGACGAGCTGTACGAACAATACCGCCAAGTGCTGGCAGGCGAGCCCGTCAAAGTAGAGAAGTTTGCTTATCAGTTGGCTTTCAATCTGATTCCCCAGATTGATGTGTTTACCGACAACGGTTACACCAAAGAAGAAATGAAGATGTTCAACGAGACCCGTAAGATTATGCACTCCGATATCAAGGTAAGTGCCACTTGTGTACGCGTGCCTGCCCTGCGCTCTCACTCTGAAAGCATCTGGGTGGAAACCGAACGTCCTATCTCGGTAGAAGAAGCGCGTGAAGCCTTCAGTAAAGGCGACGGGCTGGTACTGATGGACAACCCTGCCGAAAAGGAATACCCCATGCCGCTCTTCCTGGCTGGAAAAGACCCCGTATACGTAGGCCGTATCCGCAAAGACCTGACCAACGAAAACGGACTGACCTTCTGGATTGTAGGCGACCAGATTAAGAAAGGGGCCGCACTGAATGCCGTACAAATAGCAGAATGGCTGATTAAGCAGAAATAATCAACCCATTCTTATCATCATAAATAGGGTGTATCGCACAAGTGATACACCCTATTTTAGTATAGGGGCAATGTCGGTTTCCACCTGAAGATGTCGGCATTGCCCAGGAAAGCGGACTAGTTTCTCAATCGGCCATAATAATCACCACCCGGTTCCAATCGTTGTTCTTAGAGAACGGCTGTTCGTCGCCCTCCATACTCATTACTTTGTGTCATCAATCGGAAATGTTAGTCAGGAAACCATCAAGAAGTACATCGAAAACCAAGGGTAGCTGCGCTACCCCGCATTTTTCATCCCCTAAACTGAAAATTTAGGGGTTTTCAAATGCGAGCCTCTATAAAAAAACAAGGAGAGCACCTTGGGGCACTCTCCTCATAGAGTATACCGGCTTTTTTCAGGGGCCGGTGGCAATTTGGCAATTTGGCAAAATGATTATTTCACCTGTTCGAGCTGAAGGTCGAAAGTCAAAGCTGAATAGCCCAGGATATTACCGTTATCGGAAGTGCCGTAAGCACTCTGATGAGGTATGTAGAGCATCCAGCGTTCACCCTCGTGCATGTATTGCAAAGCAACCGTCCAGCCGGCTATCACCTCGCTAACCTTGAATTCAGCCGGTGAATCGAAGGCGGTAGGCGCCTTTTGGGCAGCATCCAGCGTACCTTTATCGGTGGCACTGAATCCCTTGAAGTTTCCGTCGAAGCGTTCGCCCAGGATGTTGGTGCCGTAGTAGAACACCGAAACGGCATCGGTGAGCACGGGAGGCTCGCCCAAAGAAACCCCGGCACGCTTCACCTTCTTGCAATACACGTATTGCTTGGCTTCGTTGGTGCTGGCTGTGGTCTCCAGCGCAAACACCACGTTGTCTGCTATGTCTTCCACCTTCACCTTGCCCGTGGTCTCGGAAGAGCCCAGCGGCACCAGACGGTCGGCTGCCAAAGCGTGGATGGAGTCTGTAAAAGCCTGATTCCTCGCCTCCCAGTTGTCGTAGATGCTCACCTCTTCCACTTCGTCGCAAGAGGTCAGCATACCTGCCCACAACAGCAGAGACATTATATATATAAGGTATCTGTTCATAGGCGTGGATTTACAGCGTCTTCAGCAGGGAAGTGATACTTACACGGTCGGCAATGATATGATCCAATTCGGAGATAGCTACGCGTTCTTGCTCCATGGTGTCGCGGTTGCGCAGCGTCACACAGTTGTCCTCCAAGGTCTGATGGTCTACCGTGATACAGTAGGGTGTACCGATAGCATCCTGACGGCGGTAACGTTTTCCGATACTGTCTTTCTCGTCGTACTGGCAGTGGAAGTGGAATTTCAATCCATCGATAATTTCACGTGCTTTTTCGGGCAGTCCGTCTTTCTTTACCAGCGGCATTACGGCCAGCTTCACCGGTGCCAGGGCAGCAGGCAATTTCAATACTACGCGGGTTTCGCCGTTCTCCAGCTTTTCTTCGCAGTAAGAAGCCGACATGATGCTGAGGAACATACGGTCTACACCGATAGAGGTTTCGATAACGTAGGGCACGTAGCTTTCATTGGTTTCAGGATCGAAATACTTGATGTTCTTACCCGAGAATTTCTCGTGCTGAGAAAGGTCGAAATTAGTACGGCTGTGAATACCTTCCACTTCTTTGAAACCAAACGGCATCAGGAACTCGATATCGGTAGCAGCATTGGCATAGTGAGCCAGCTTTTCATGGTCGTGATAGCGGTAATGATCATCACCGAATCCCAGTGCCTTGTGCCATTTCAAGCGGGTTTCCTTCCATTGCTTAAACCATTCCAGCTCGGTGCCCGGCTTCACGAAGAACTGCATTTCCATCTGCTCGAACTCGCGCATACGGAAGATGAACTGACGAGCCACAATCTCGTTGCGAAAGGCCTTACCTATCTGAGCGATACCGAAAGGAATCTTCATACGGCCGGTCTTCTGCACGTTGAGGTAGTTCACAAAGATACCTTGCGCCGTTTCGGGACGGAGATATACCTTCATAGCGCCGTCGGAAGTAGAACCCATCTCGGTAGAGAACATCAGGTTGAACTGACGTACTTCCGTCCAGTTCTTGGTACCGCTGATGGGGCATACGATTTCCTCGTCCAGGATAATCTGACGCAATTCATTCAAGTCGGGGCCTGCATTCATAGCGTCGCTATAGCGTTGGTGCAGGGCATCGCGCTTGGCCTGGTGTTCTAGCACACGAGCATTGGTGCTGCGGAACTGAGCTTCATCGAAGGCATCGCCGAAACGCTTGGCAGCCTTGGCCACTTCCTTATTGATTTTCTCTTCGTATTTAGCTATCTGGTCTTCTATCAGCACGTCGGCGCGATAGCGTTTCTTAGAGTCGCGGTTGTCTATCAGCGGGTCGTTGAATGCGTCTACGTGTCCGCTGGCTTTCCAGATGGTGGGGTGCATGAAGATAGCCGAATCGATACCCACGATATTCTCGTGCAGCAGCACCATGCTTTGCCACCAGTATTGCTTGATGTTGTTTTTCAGTTCCACACCCATTTGGCCGTAATCATATACGGCTCCTAAACCATCGTAAATCTCACTGCTGGGAAATACGAAACCATATTCCTTACAATGTGATACGAGTTTTTTAAAAACGTCTTCTTGTGCCATTTCTGTTATTTCTTAATGTATTTATAGTCTTCTTTTTTACGATAAAACGCCACAAAGATAGGTATTTATCTTAGAAGTAGGGCAACGGTGAGGTAAAATCATGCACGTAGTTTTCGAAAAATGAAATAAAAATTGTATTTTTGCCTGCAACAGTCTTATCAGACCGTGAATCATAAACAGACAATTCCCAATACATCTATGAGCGAAGATTTTGAAGGCCCAAACGAAGAGTTGAATAGTGAATTACCCAATGGAAAAGAAAGTCATTCTGACTACAAGCCTGCCGACAAGAAAGATGCCAATGTGAAGCATCAGCTGAGCGGCATGTACCAGAACTGGTTCTTGGATTATGCCTCGTACGTAATTCTGGAGCGCGCCGTGCCCCATATTATGGACGGCCTGAAACCTGTGCAGCGACGTATCCTGCATTCCATGCGCCGCATGGAAGACGGAAGATACAATAAGGTGGCCAACATCGTGGGGCATACCATGCAGTTTCACCCGCACGGAGATGCTTCCATCGGAGATGCACTGGTGCAATTGGGACAGAAAGATTTGCTGATAGATTGTCAGGGAAACTGGGGGAATATCTTGACGGGCGACAGCGCTGCTGCGCCACGTTACATCGAGGCACGACTTTCCAAATTTGCTCTGGATGTGGTATTCAATCCCAAGACTACGGTATGGAAACTGTCTTACGACGGACGAAACAAGGAGCCGGTTACCCTGCCCGTAAAATATCCGCTCTTGCTGGCGCAGGGTGTAGAGGGTATTGCCGTGGGATTATCGTCTAAAATATTGCCGCACAACTTCAATGAACTGTGCCAGGCGGCTATCCATTACCTGCATCAGGAGGAGTTCCAGCTCTATCCCGACTTCCTGACGGGGGGAAGTATCGACGTGAGTAAGTATAACGACGGAGAACGAGGGGGAGCCGTGCGCATCCGGGCGAAGATAGAGAAGGTGGACAATAAGACCCTGGCGGTGCGCGAGATTCCCTATGGGAAGACCGTGGCCAGTGTGTGCGACTCCATCGTAAAGGCCAGCGAGAAAGGGAAAATCAAGGTGAAGAAGGTGGAAGACCTGACATCGGGCAGCGTGGAGATTCTGGTACACCTGGCTCCGGGAACTTCGTCGGACAAGACCATCGACGCGCTCTATGCCTTTACCGACTGCGAGGTGAGCATCTCGCCCAACTGCTGCGTCATCGACAACCAGAAACCCCACTTCCTTACGGTGAGTGATGTGCTGAAGAAATCGGTAGACAACACCCTGGATTTACTTAAACAGGAACTGGAAATCCGCAAAGGCGAAGTGCTGGAAAACTTGCATTTCTCTTCGCTGGAAAAAATCTTCATCGAAGAACGTATCTATAAGGATACCGCATTCGAACAAGCCAAGGATATGGATGCTGCCTGCGAACACATCGACGAGCGGCTTACGCCTTATTACCCCACGTTTATCCGGGAAGTGACCAAGGAGGATATCCTGAAACTGATGGAAATCAAGATGGCGCGTATCCTGAAATTCAATTCCGACAAGGCAGAAGAACTCATTGCCCGCATGAAAGCAGAGGTGGAAGAGATAAACCAACACCTGGCCCACATCGTGGAGTATACGGTGGAATGGTTCCGGATGCTGCAAGCCAAATACGGCAAGGACTTTCCGCGCCGCACGGAGCTGCGCAGTTTCGACACCATCGACTCCAGCAAGGTGGCCGAGGCCAACGAGAAACTGTACATCAACCGGGAAGAGGGCTTCATAGGCACCGGCCTGAAGAAGGATGAATTTGTGGCTAACTGCTCTAACCTGGACGACGTAATTCTGTTCTTCCGCGACGGACGCTACCTAGTGACACCGGTGGCCGACAAAAAGTTTGTAGGAAAGAACATACTCTATGCCAATGTATTCAAGAAAAATGATAAGCGCACCATCTACAATGTGTGCTACCGCAACGGAAAAGACGGAACCAGTTACATCAAACGATTTGCCGTAACCAGTGTGGTGCGCGACCGTGAATACGACGTGACACAAGGCACGCCGGACTCTCGCATCACGTATTTCTCAGCCAACCCCAACGGAGAAGCGGAAATCATCAAAGTGACGCTGAAACCCAATCCGCGGGTGCGGCGCATCATCTTTGAAGAGGACTTCAGCCAGATAAACATCAAAGGACGGCAGGCCATGGGAAATATCTTGACCAAACTGCCGGTACACAAGATTGCCTTGAAGCAGCGGGGAGGTTCTACACTGGGCGGACGCAAGGTGTGGTTCGACAACGATGTGCTGCGACTGAACTACGACGAGCGCGGAGAATTTCTGGGGGAATTCCAGAGCGACGACCTCATCCTGGTGGTGCTGAACAACGGTGAATTCTATACCACCAACTTCGACGCCAATAACCACTACGAAGATAATATACGCGTACTGGAGAAATACGACCCCAACAAGGTGTGGACCGCCGTACTGTATGACGCCGACCAGCAGAATTACCCCTATATCAAACGCTTCTCCTTTGAAGCCAGTAACCGGAAACAGAATTACTTGGGCGAAAATAAAAACAGCCGCCTCATCTTACTGACCGACGAATATTATCCAAGACTGGAGGTAATCTTCGGCGGACACGACGCTTTCCGCGAACCGATGATTGTAGATGCAGACGACTTTATCGGCATCAAAGGATTCAAGGCGAAAGGAAAGAGACTGACCACCTATACCCTGGACACCATCAACGAACTGGAGCCCACCCGCCAGCCGGAGCCTAAGGCCGAGGACGACAGAGAAGAAGAGGAGCCGGAGATTCTGGACCCCGACCACGGTAAAAGCGAGGGGGACATCCTGGATGAACTGACTGGTCAGATGAAATTATTTTAACGGAACGCTTTCATGAAAAGAACGATTATCGCAGCATTACTGACAAGCTGCCTGCTGGGAACAGGGAACACCGCAGCAGCACAAGAAATGCAGCAACGGCCCATTACCCGTGCCACGCTCTACGGAGCCGGCTTCACCAATGTATTCGACACGTACCTCTCTCCGCAAGAATATAAAGGGGTGGAATTCCGCATCTCGCGCGAAAGCATGCGCATGACTCGCTGGGGAAACGGCAATTTCTCACGCCAGGTGTTCTTTGAAGGAAACGTGGGCTACACAGAAAACCGCGTGGACAACAATCACATGCTCTCGGCCTTGGTACACTGGAGCTATGGCGTGCATTATCACTTTCCACTAACCGAGAACTTCCGCCTGCTAGCAGGTGCCTCGGGGGACATAAACGGAGGATTTCTATACAATCTGCGCAACGGCAACAACCCTGCCCAGGCCAGGGCTTATGCCAACCTGGCAGCATCGGGAATGGCCATCTGGAAAGTGCGCATCAAAAACTACCCCATCACCCTGCGCTATCAGCTAGACATGCCGCTGATGGGGGTAATGTTCTCACCCCACTACGGACAGTCGTACTACGAAATCTTTTCGCTGGGACATGGCGAAGGAGTAGTGAAATTTACTTCGCTACACAACCAACCCTCGCTGCGGCAACGGCTGACAGCCGACTTTCCGGTGGGGAGCGCCACCCTGCGGCTGGGCTATACCTGGGATGCACAGCAAGCCAAAGTAAACGGACTGAAAAACCACACCTATTCACATGTATTTATGGTAGGATTCGTTAAGAAATTCTGCCTGATAAACCCTGACAAATAACCATGAACCGCATAAAGAACATCCTATCTATACTAGCCCTAGCCTGCCTGCTGCTGGGACTGAACAGCTGCATCCGTGAAGAAGATTACGACAACAGTCCACAGGGCAACTTCGAAGCACTGTGGAAAATCATTGATGAGCAATATTGCTTTCTGGCCTGTAAACAGATAGACTGGGATGCCATACACGACCAGTATGCCCGGCGCATCAGCCCCAACATGAGCCATACAGGTCTCTTCGAGGTACTGGGAGATATGCTGGCAGAACTGAAAGATGGACACGTGAATCTGTACAGCACCTTCAACTCGGCACGCTACTGGGACTGGTACCTGGATTATCCACGTAACTTCAATGAAGCGGTGGTGGAAAAATACCTGGGAAGAAACTACTACATAGCCGGTGGACTGAAATACAGAATACTGGAAGACAACATCGGCTACATCTATTACGGCGACTTCTCGCACGGATTCGGAGAAGGAAACTTGGATGAAGTACTGGCACACCTGTCCATCTGCAACGGACTGATTATAGACGTAAGAAACAACGGCGGAGGAAACCTGACGTATGCCGAACGACTGGCAGCCCGATTCACCAATGAAAAGGTGCTGACGGGATATATACAGCATAAAACAGGCAAAGGACACAACGACTTCTCGGAGCCCTACCCCATTTATCTGGAACCCTCGAACAGCATACGCTGGCAAAAGCAGGTGGTGGTGCTGACCAACCGGCATGCCTACAGCGCCACCAACGAATTTATCAATATGATGAGCATCCTGCCCAATGTTACCTTACTGGGCGATAAAAGTGGAGGCGGAGCCGGACTGCCGTTTACCTCGGAACTACCCAACGGATGGACCGTGCGATTCTCGGCCAGCCCACACCTGAATGCCCGGAAAGAGCACATCGAATTTGGTATAGACCCGGATATACATCTGGATATGAACCTGCAAGAAGCAGCCAACGGCATCGATACCCTTATAGAAAAAGCCAGACAGTTACTGAAAGGTAATCTCTAATTTCTTCCAAAAGAATTTGCAGAAACAAAAAATCTTCTTATCTTTGCACCGCTTAACAAAGAAGCCACTGCGGGTGTGGCGTAATTGGCAGCCGCGCCAGACTTAGGATCTGGTGCCGAGAGGCGTGTAGGTTCGAGTCCTATCACCCGCACAAAAAATAAGGTGTATCGTTTTTCCAGCGATACACCTTATTTTTTTACCAAGCACTGAATGGATGCTTCATCAACTGCGAATTATAATAACGCACATCACCTGTCACCTCCTCCGCAATGAAATCCGGCTTCACAAACGCCTCATCTTCGTCGGCCAATTCTACTTCAGCCACTACCAGCCCCTCGTTCTCTCCATGAAACTCGTCTACCTCGAACACATGGCCACCACTAGGCACCAAGTAACGCACCTTATCAATAATACCCGGCTCGCAAAGGGTCATCAATTCCTCCGCCTCTTGCAGAGAAATCTCTTTTTCCCACTCATAGCGACTGGTACCGGCCACATTGCTGGCACCCTTAATCGTAAGATAGCCTTTACCCTGACGAATACGCACCCGCACCGTGCGGCCTCGGGCACTGCAAATATACCCTTGCACTACCCTACTTTGCGATTCGGCCAAAGCCTTATACCCATCTCCCTTAACGAGGAATTTCCGTTCAATCTCTAGCGACATAAGTACACAACGAAAACACTAGCCCCAATAAGAATAGAGAACAAACATGAGGAATACCAAAATGAGAGCAATAACCCCCATTACTTTCAATACCTTCTTACCCTGCTCTTCTTCTTTGCGGCTATGAGTTAATTTCTTATTCTTTCTCATAATCATTCATTCATTTAAAGTTCAACGATGAACAAAGTAACAGGAAATCCGGGAAGAATCCAAAGAAAAAGAGATTATATTTCCTTGAAAAATCAGTTATCAACCTTTCATTCACACACACATCCATACACAACAACACATAAAAAAACATCCATGTAAATAAAAACGCTCTCAATCTAAGCATAATCTCGTTTATTATTATTATTTTTGTAAAGATTGATTAAGCCTACAACAAACAAAACATGATTAGATTTATTACTTTTATTATTTGGATGGTTATAAACAGTACAAAACCATCTGCCATACAAGCCGACACATTGCATATATCGGCACAGCAAACCTATACAGCAGGTATCGACACCCTGACCCAAGAAGCCATAACCCAACTGGACACACTATACAAACTGAAAGCGAAAGAGATAGTGATGCAGCGACACCGCACTCTTATAAAAAGAATGGCCATCACCATCTGCATCATGACCAGTGTGATTCTATCCAGCAGCCTATTGCTTTGGGTAGGATGGAGGCACTTACGCACCCACAAAAACAAATTGCAACCGACAGATGCCAACTTTGACGACCTGCCATGCAATAACAGGCAATTAAAACCTAGCGAAGAAGCAACCATAGATGAGATACCGGAACCGACAGAACTTTTCACTGAAAGTTCAGAAACAGACACGTATCTATTCAAGCGGATAGAACGACTCGTGAAAGATGAAAAACTATACCTGAATCCCAACCTCAGCCGACAAGACATCCTGAACCAACTCTCCATCAACAAAAACCTCTTTAGCCGCATCATGCAGAAACACCTACAGATGACGCTACCGGAATATTTAAGCTACCTCAGAGTGCAACATGCCATCCAGCTAATGAACGAACAGCCCAACTTCTCTACCCAAGCCCTGGCCGAAGAATCCGGATTTAAGAATATACGCAACTTTCAACGCAATTTTAAATCCGTTACAGGCATGACATTTACTGAATTTAAAGAACAGCACAATGGGGGGGGGGTAGAAATACTTGTCTTTCAATAGATTACGAGCAAAAGCGACAAAAAGTCACCTCATAAAACCGTTGATTTAGGACAAAATAGTATCTAAAACCGTACAAATCGTCGTCTGGAATTATACAAATTGTCTTAACAAACGCACATAAACCAACGAAGATATTTTCTCATTTTTTATACATTTGTCACAACCAAATAGTACGAAAATGAGAAACATAATTAAACAAACCTTCGTAGCTGTTTTGCTGTGTATCTGTTCCAATCTGGCAGCTCAGCAAGTGGCCGTAAAGAGCAACCTGCTCTACGACCTCACTACTACCTTTAATCTAGGAGCGGAAATCGGCCTGGCTCCGCAGTGGACGCTCGACCTTTCTGCCAACTATAATCCTTTTACCTTTTCGGATGCCAAGAAGTGGAAACACTGGATGGCACAACCCGAAGCACGCTACTGGTTTTGCGAACGCTTCAACGGCCACTTTGCAGGCATACACCTGCTGGGCGGCCAGTTCAATGTGGGCAACGTGAAGTTTCCCCTGGGCATCTACCCCTCTACCAAAGACTACCGCTATGAAGGCTGGTACGTGGGAGGCGGCTTGGTGTACGGCTACCAATGGGTGCTGGGCAAACGGTGGAACCTGGAAGCCAGCATCGGTCTGGGCTACGTACATGCCAAATACGACAAATACGATTGCCCCAAATGCGGTGAATGGAAAGAAAAGAACGACAAAGGTTACTTCAGCGTAACCAAAGCCGCCGTATCACTTATCTATGTAATCAAGTAAAGGAGGACACACGCATGAAAAGAACCATCTATACTACCTTATTGATAACTGCTGCCTGCTTCGGTGCGCAGGCACAGGAAAGAAACCTCACCCGTGTGCAGGTGAACCAGGAATCCGTACAGAAGACAGGCAGAACCATGCAGCTAGATTTGTTACTGGACTTCAGCCAGCTGAAGGTGAGCCGGCAGCGCAGCGTGCGCCTTACGCCGGCCATCGTGCAGCAGGAAGGCAACCAGGAAGTGGTGCTGCAGCCCATCGTGATAGACGGACGCATCCGCAGCCGCATACACCAGCGCCAGCAAGCCCTGACCGGCCGCTCCGAAGCTACTGAAGGGGCTTATACCGTACTGAAGAGTGGCGAGACGCTGCCCGACACCTTGCGCTACCGGGCCACCGTGACCTACGAACCTTGGATGACGCAGAGCCGCCTGGTAATCCGTGAACAGGTGACCGGCTGCCGGGAATGCGAAGAAGGCCGGGAAGAGATGACCGTGCGCCAACCGTTCTACACCCCCTATGTGCCGCATTATGCCACTACCTACCTGACCCCCGAAAAAGAAGAGGTAAAGGTGCGCAACGAAGTACGGGTGGCCCGCCTGCAGTTCCGCTGGGACAGCTACCGGGTAGAGGCCAAGTATAAAGGCAACCAGCAGGAGCTGAACACCGTGAGCGAATCCATCGAACTGGTAAAGGATAACCCCGACCTCACCATCAAGGGCATCTACATCACTGGCTACGCTTCGCCCGAAGGTAAGGCCAGCTACAACCAGCGCTTGTCTATCCAGCGTGCCGAAGCGCTGGCCCGCTATGCGCAGAAAGACACCAAGACCCAGGCCAGCCTGTGGCATGTGGTGGGAGGCGGTGAAGACTGGGAAGGTTTCCGCCGCGAGATGACGCAACATCCCGACCTGCTGGATCCCGAACAGGCACTGAAGATATACGACTCTTGCAAGGACGACCCCGACGAATGCGAAAGACGCATCCGCTTCCTGATACCCGCCGGCGAAAAGCGCCAGCGGCTGATGGACGAGGTGTACGGGCCTCTGCGCCGCAACGAATACCGCATAGAGTACGAGGTGCGCGGCTTCAATCTGGAAGAAGCACGGGAGCAAATCAAGACCCGCCCCGACCTGCTGAGCGTGGAAGAAATCTACACGGTGGCGCAGAGCTATGAAAAAGGCAGTGCCGCATATCACGAAACCATGCTGACCGCCGCCCGCACGTATCCGGCCAATCCGGCAGCCATCGTCAACGCTGCCCACCTGCTGATAGAGGAAGGCCAGACAGGCGAAGCCATTCAATTAATGGAAGCCTCGGAAGCCGCCCAAGCTCCGCAGGTACTGAATGCCCTCGGCGTGGCCTATGCCCACGAGAAGCAGTACGCCCGCGCCCAAGAACTGTTCCAACAGGCAGAACAGGCCGGCAGCCAGGATGCCAAGACCAACCTGAGAGAGATTCAGGAAGTCATCAACGACTTATAAAGTGAAAATAAACATATTCATTAACTAACTTAATTTTGATAGTATGAAACTAAACAAATTCTTTATGCTGGGGTTAGCTGGATTGGCGTTCGCAGCATGTAGTAATGATGATGAAGTGACATCAGCAATGGACGGCGATGCAATGGTTCGTGTGAACATTGTAACAGCAGGTAGCACAAGAGCGGTTACTGATCCAGTAGATGGAACAGACTTTGCAACCCAGGAAGTAGTGGTAAACAAAATTAGATTAAAATTAACAGCTGGTACAGTTACAGGTAACGCTGATGTGACATTTGATCAAGTGAAAGATGGAAAAACGGTCATGCAACAAGCAAGAGAGCATACGTTTACTGGGGTAAGAAATCCGCAGAAGATGGAAATATTCATCAATGACGGTGTAGAAAAAATGGAATTAAGCCAAGTTATCAATACGAAGTTGGCTGCCCCCATGTATGCATCTGCAGATGCCAAAGATTTCAATTTAGTAAAACCTGAAGAATCTGGGAACAAAAATTACAAGGTCAAGACTTATGAAGTAACATTGAAGCCTCAACACAAAACTGCTTTACTGGAATTCTCTGGAATCAAACATGCGGAAGATAATGGAACTTGTGCATTTGAAAAAATGACATTTAAAGGTATCTTTATGAATAAGATTGCTGAAAATGAAAACGATCTGAAGAAGATTAGTAGCTTTAATGATTGGAACGCAGTCATTGCGACAGGTACAGATTACATATGGGATGAAGTCACAGATGGTACAGACTTCTTAACCAGTACAGTAGCATGGCCTAAAGAAAACAAATGCTATGCATACAATGTATTTGGAAACACAGAAACTCTTCCTATTTTAACGCTTTACTTTGATAATATAGAAACTAAGAAGGGATTCGATTTCTTCCATGGTGCAACTACCGGTTATGCAGCTGTTGCAAAATATAAGTTGAACGTTGATGGAATGCCTGAGGTTGATCAAACAGCACTTGGTGTATCAGCTAAGGACCCATATGTAAAAACATTCGTACCTGGTTACATATATAGAATCAAGAATATTGTTGTACCTGATAGCGCTATCGGTCCTACACCTGCCGGTGGTGAAGACGTAAACGTATTGGTAGTAGAAGTAACAGTGAATCCGTGGAAACTTGTTTCCGGAACCGTAGAATGGAACTAATCCCATACTAATCATTCATTTAGGGCAGCGGTTAAATCCGCTGCTCTAAATACTCTCTTTTTTATCAGACAAACATACAGTGCATATTCCAGAAGATTATGAAAATAAGAATCATACATTTACAGAAGATATTTTTACTGCTGGCCGCTATCGTCCTGGGTGCCGGTTGTATTAAAGAGGATCTTGAAGACTGTAAGACCCCTACTACCCTCCATTTCACCTACTTGGCGGATGGGAACCAGAATGTATTGCCCCATTATATTCATAAAATAGACCTGTATGTTTTCGACTCAAGCAACCGGTTGGTAGAAAAATTCACATACGGACAGGACGAATTGGCAGACCAGACAAACGGACATACCTTCCGCTTGAAAAAAGGCAAACATACGTTAGTGGCTGTAGGAAATGCCTACAACCGTACTAGAATGGTCAACATGGATCAGGCTGACTTCGGTCGGATGTATTTGCAGCATCCGGACTGGAACAATCAGCTGGACATAACCGATGGGCATGATGACAATTACTTAGGCAAACTGGAAATTGACGTGCCGGAATTCGACGGAACAGGGATAGAACACACCGTGCAGCTGTTTAGCGCACACATCAATGTCAGCGTGGAAATCAAAGGGCTGGCTCATCTCGCTCCCGCCGCCACCAGGGCAGCTCCCGGAGTGAAACTGAGTTTTGAAAAAGCCAATGCACAGACCAATGTGCTGAACCAAGTATCTACAACAAGCAAAGAAATCTGTCAGCCTGCACTAGTGTATGATGCAGAAAAACAACTGTATCACACCGAAGGACTGAGCCTCTTCCGCATGGACAAAGAGGGACTACTGGAGAAAACACTCTGCGAACACGTCTTAATCTTGACCGACTTGGCAGGAAAAGAATTGTATCGCAGCAATATATACGAATACATTCTGAGCCATCCTCAGCATATCGATGTAACCAAACAGGAAGCCCTGCTACCCATCGAAATAGAGTTTACAGCGGTAGGCGTAGAGATCAAAGTGCCGGGATGGGTCATTGTGGACGGACAACCGGAGTGGAATTAAAGAAGAAAGGATATGCTTATGAAAAAGCTAGTTACATACCTGTCAATCGTTTGTTGCTGGATAGCATGGCTTTCCACTGCTTCCTGCACACAGAATGAGGAAAATACAGAAGTCAACGACACTTCTACCTTATACGTAACATTCAGCACCCGGGCTTCGGAACCAGCCCCTTTGCTCCGTTCTAGAGAAGGCATCCGCACCCTACGTCTCATCCTGATTCAAGAAGGAAAAGTGCTGCGTAACTACCAAGAAGACTTTGGAGCGGATGGACAGCCCGTGATTCAAAAGACCATTACTTTTCTGGGCATACCCAACAAAGATATTTCTATCTATGCCATTGCCAATGAAGAAAGTGTCAACCTGGATTTCAGCCGGATTTCCGTAGGCAGTGTATTTGATGACATAGCCCGGGAAAACCTGACAGGCACTGTGATAGACAATACCGGACGTAAGTTCTTCCCGAGAACCGAAGAGGCGCTGACAGAAGCCAACCGTTATTTGCCCATGACCGGAAAAGCTGAATATAAAATGGTGACAGGGAAAAAAGAACAGCAGGTTTCTGTGGAGCTGACACGCATGGTGGCCAAAATGGAAATTACCTTCAAAAATGAAACGGGAGCCGACTTGCTTATCGATAAAATTCATTTTGGCAAAGGCCCTTCGCCCACAAAAACGTTCTTATTCCCCAAAGAAAATCAGCTGCCGGAAGGTACCGTTTATAATGACAATTATGTGGCAACGGGTGGTGCAATACTGCCTGTGAATGAAAAAGGTATAATGGTAGATTATTTCTGCGAATCAAATGCCGGTGCAGGTCACTATCAATTGGGGCTGAATGATTTGACGGATTTTCCACTGACCAACATCATAGATACCGAAACCAAACAACCCGTTGCATTTCTGTGGCGGAATACCTGTCTGCGGGTTACAGCTACTGCCAAAGTCAGTGGTTGGGAACTGAAATGCAGCGTTCTACCTTGGGATTATACTGAAACGGAGGTAGACTATGAAACTCAGTTGAGCTACACTCAGGGCACATGGGACAAACAATCCTATTTAAATAGAGAAGGCAATAAAATCCAACTGTTTAGAAATCCGGAAAGAACACCAGCAGTGATTACCTTCACCATCCAAACTCCCAATACCGCCACCTGGCAAGCTTCATTAACGGATCCTATGCACTTTGAATTTGTAGAGGGGTTTGACAGTGGAAAAGCGGTAGACGAAACTGGTAAACCGGTGAAACAAACCATCAAGATTCGCGTAAAAGACCCGGATTCGCAAGAATCTTATGAAACGCAACTAAAAGTGCATGCTATCATAGCTGGTAAGAGCTACGAAATAAATTTGGTAGGCGAAGGTTCTTCCACTACCGACGAAAGGTTTACCATCATCCAAAGTAATTAAGGTTATGAAACGTATTGTATATAGGATTATCTTCTGGCTGGGCTTTTTCGGACTGACGGCCTGCCAGCATGAGAACGAACTGGAACAGTTTGCCGCAAATGCGGATACCTGGACTTTGCATTTGCAGACCCGGGCAGCTACTGATACGCAAAAGCCGGGAGACCCGACGTATAATGAAGACTTGATTAAAAAGGTGGATGTCTATTTCTTTGAAGACATCGCACAAAACTATATCTTCTGCCAGCAAGACATTCCGGTGGGCAGTGATGGAAGCTTAAAGGTGAAGGTGAAGGAAGAGATGTATGGCAAATCTTATACCTTATACGTAATAGCCAACGGAAGCAAACAGTATTCCACGCAAGCGGAATCACTGGCTAGCCTGCAAGCGAAAGTCATTCATACAGCCTGGAAAGAAGGGCTGCCTGCGGGAGAAGGAGATTTGAAAGAAGAATCGTTATGGATGCACGGACAGAAAGAAAACGTACAGGTGCTAAAAGGGCAGTCTTCTACCATCGACTTAAAAAGAGCCATGGCAAAGGTAGTACTTACCCCTACCGTAGAAGAAAGCATTACCATTGACGGAGTGACCTACGAACCTGACTTATCTGCCATGGAAGTGACCTTTGTCAATGCGGTAAACCGCATGCAGCTAGATGGCAAGTACCAGGTAAAGGCTGCCACCGATTACCTGTCCAGACTCAAGAGAGCCTATAAACCAGGAACCACGAACTATGAGCATATCCCTTTCTATTCTTATCCGAATCCGCTGGATACAAAGGATAGAAAAGACAGCTACCTGATATTGTGTGTGCCTTGGCGAATGACTCAAGGCGGCAACAAACAGTTTGTGGATTACTACTATCATGTTCCTATTACATTCGGAGACGTTACGCTGGAAGCAAATCGCTACTATCAAGTGAATGTAAAGGTAGGGGTATTGGGAAGCTTAAATCCGCGTGAAGAAGTGGAACTGACTCCCGACTTTGTGGTAATGGATTGGTACAACCAGACGGTAGATGCAGAAATGAGCCAATATCAGTATTTGGTACTGGATGAATATGAGTCGGTGCTCTATAATGAAGAAGAGTATCTATTGCCATTCATCAGCAGCAGTGAAGTGGTAGTGGGCAGCGGCAACAACCAAACCAAAATTCTCAGTGTGGAATACATGGACTATTCCCTATCCGGTACAATAGAAAATTGCAAAGCCGGCCTGACACAGCAGCAAATCATCAATCAAGGCTATAAGGTGGAAGTGGTGAACAACCACTTAAAATTCTCGCACCCCATTTCGGAAGAAATGTATGCCCCCTACACCATTACCGTGCAGGTAGGCAATAACCAAGGCATTACACGAATCTGGAAAATTACCCAATATCCAAGTATTTATATTACAGGTCAGAAGGCAGAGGGAGGATTGTATGTGGCGGGATTTTCTTGTACAAATGGAGAATATGAAAAAATCGATTATAAACAATATTATTTAGGTTCGGTACAAAATCCCGGAACCATACATGGAAATTTATCAGGTAATGACAACTGGAACAATTATACCATTGCCGTTTCAGCCTTTAAGGAAGGACAGGACTATGCCATCGGCGACCCACGTTCTTTGTCGAATAATGATTTAGACTTGGGAACAGTGCTCACCAATTATCGCCCAACTCGGGAAAAAGATACGGAGAAAATCATTGCTCCCCGATTCAAGATAGCTTCATCCAGAGGAAAGACGCTGCCTGTTACTTTTAAGAATGCACAGCGCCGGTGTGCGGCTTATCAGGAAGACGGTTTCCCAGCAGGTCGCTGGCGGGTTCCTACAGAAGCTGAGATTCAATTTATTGTAAATCTATCGGCTGAGAAAAAAATTCCGGAATTGTTTGACGGAGAATATTGGAGTGCCTCGGGAAGATACTACAGTTCCAGCTCCCAACAATTCGCACCAGCGAGAAGTCAATATGCAGTTCGCTGTGTATACGATGTATGGTACTGGGGGGACGAACCTGCAGTAAATAAAAACGAATTTCAATGGATGGATACTCCCATTGAGTAGTCAAAATTAAAAATGCGTTGGTTATGAAACATATTTTTCAATATTTCAGTGTATTGCTGCTGCTTCTGACGGTTAGCTGTCAGGACGATGAAATCATGAATCCACAGAGAGACTTGAAGACGGACGAACATCTGATTTCATTCAGCATTTCAGAATCGGTGGCAGCCACTCGTGCCATGGGTGAACAACCTTCTAAAGAATCCTTAAAGAAACTGCATGTACTGGTGTTTGATGAAAACGGGCTATACTTGGCCAATCAAGAAGCTACAGATGTCACCCTCAATACCCCTACTACGGGAACGTTCAAAGTTAATATTCCACAGTCGGACGTGAAGCGAATACTGCATTTCATAGCCGGCAACGTGACGTATGACACCTATTCACGAAAGGATACCGAAGGCACAATCTTCAGTAAATTATCTTCGACCAACCAAGAAGATGCCTACTGGCAACGCATAGAGGTAGATAAAGTAGACCATAAAGACCAAAAATTATCCACCACGATAGGCACCGTGAAACTGCTCAGAAACTTTGCCAAGATTTCAGTGGCTGTTAGCCAGGAAGTGGAGAGCGACGGTAAATTCCAGATGTTGGGGTATGCGGTAGTAAATTATCGGGATGCCGGTGCCGTGGCTCCCTACCTAGGCGGCACTTCTGAAGAATTTGCCAATTTCCAGCTACCTAATAATCCCCAGGAGGATATATACACCCTCTTTACCAAACAAAACCCCGATTTCTCAGGTAAAACCATGGGACGAATTCCAGCTGTGGAACCCGAAGCAGTAGCAACAAGTTGCACACTAACGCCCAAGTATATCTATGAACAACAGCAGGTAAACAATCCAAATCCGGTTTATGTGATAGTCAAAGCCTCTTATATGAATCAAGAATGCTTTTATAAACTGGACATTGTGCGCACGGATGATGCCAACTACATCACCTCGTATCTCAATATTTTCCGGAATTTCCACTATACCATCCGCATCAACAAGGTAGCTGGTAAAGGGTCTACCGATATAGAAACAGCCATGAGTTCTGCAGCTTCCAATAACCTGGCGGCATCGGTAGAAGTCAGCGAAGTAAACCGCATAGAAGATGGGGTAGGCAATATGCTGGAAGTACAGACCATTGATACCATGCTGGTACATACCACCCCGATAACGCTACGGGTGAATTATACGGAACAGAAGCAGCCTACGCCCGGAAAAGTGATCGTAACCCCTGTGCCGGAATTAAACACAGCAGCACTGAAGGCTGTAAGCTATGATAAGCAAGGCAACATCACCATTACTCCGGCAGATAACCTGCCGTCTACCATGCAGATACAAGAACTGGTGGTGTCTACACCGTCGGGGCTATCCAGACGTATCTCTATCAAGGTGCGTAAGCCCTATGTGTTCGATTTGGTAACCTGTCAGGAAAAAGTGGAAAAGAAAATCAACGCCCAGCTAGGCATGGGTATCCGATTACCCCAAAACATGCCTGCAGCTGCCTTTCCTTTAACGCTTCAGATAGACCCCGTGGAAAGGAAGTCCTTCTATCCGAATCCGGAAATGAACACACTTCCTGTACACGACGGGGTAAAGACCTTCACCTATGAAGTAGAAATTTCATATAATGACTACCGAAAAAGCCGTTCGTTCTACCTGCATTTTCTGACCAACATGCAGGAGAGTGAAACCAGCATTAAGGTGAGCAATCCATTCTTTGAAGATCGCAACAACACCTGCCGTTTTTCCAACACCGAGGGAACGCTGGGACGTTTCACCAATGTATCATTTGGTACGGAAAGCGAACAGCAGAATGTAGTAGCCGAGCCTTTGTACACTAAGATACCTATCGGTATAGGTCAGGAAGTAATCCTGAAATTTAATCTGATGCCCAATCATCAATACACAGTAGGCATCCAACCGGGTGACTATCTGGAATTTGTGAGCAGCAATACAGGCTCCGCAGTAGAACATGAAAGCAACGGCGGCTTGGCATATCGTCCGAATAATCCTACTGAACAGCAGGTATTGAAATTCAAGACAACAGCCAATGTGGTAGGAAGTACTTTCCAGCTATACTCTGTAAATTATGAGATGATTCACTTCACCTATCGGAACTCTCCCATCAAGCTGCAGTTAAGATATGGAAAAGATGACACGCCTATCAACAAGGGCGAAGTAGAACTCTATAATGACAGCAACTATAGCGGAAGACCTGCGAAAACATTTGTTACAGACGACCAAGGATTTATCACCCTGGAAACATTTGCAGGCCATACATACGATGATATATTGTACTTCCAGTACAAAAAGTCAAGTGGTTGGTGGGGAACCACAACATACCGCGGTTCCATCAGCGTGCGTGACATTATCAACGGTGGTACCGGAAATAATACATTGACTTTAACAACCAACTATTAATTTCAATTGCAGGCATCTACCTGACAAAAGGTGAACACCCGACTGACAAAGGCAGTCTACTTATCTATAAACTATAAACGGCGGTGCCGCTTGTACAAACGGCGACGGCGTTTATATAAACGGCAGCGTTGTTTATACAAACGGCACTGCCGTTTATAGTTTTCTCCAAGGTGCATCGCTTTTTCCGGCAGGTTGGCAGAGAATAAGAAGCCTAATCGAAAAGTTCCTTCAATACATCGAGCGACTTAAGCACAGGAAAATTGGGCAGATGCAGCCGATAGTAATCATTGAGTACCGTAAGGCAACGGGTACGTTCTGCCCTACTCATGGCAAAGAGGTGCATGGTGTCGTAATTCATACGCATCAAAGTAAGCAGGCGCGAGGATTCTTCGGTACCGATATAGAAAGCATGCTGCTGAGGCCGAAGCGGTGTGAAGCAGGCATTCAACAAATCGAAATAGGCACCGGGACGATAATCGTCCAGATTAGGATACAAGCCCAGAAACCGGGAGAAGCGCATCAGAAATACCAGGTGAAAATTGGCAAAGTTCTTCCGGCAGGCATCGAGCCAGCAAATAGAATGCTTCAGGTAGGCAAACAAAGCAGGACTGGCCTGCTCGTGACGCACAGCATGGTAGAGAAATTCCGAGAGAAACAATACGATGGCCTGCTTAAATGGATCGAAAGGAATACTGGCAAAGGGACAAGATAATTTGGCCTCGGACACTTTATGAAGACTGGAAGAAGGACGCACCTCTGCCACCAGTTCTACCAGCGACAAGGGCTGAAACAGAGCGGCCCGCAACGTGGCCTTGCGGCTGCGTGGCAAGACTACCAAAAAACTGGCTCGGCCCATAGCTTCGGTATAAGCCTCGACCAGCAAAGCTGAATCTTTATATTTCGTAGTGCGAAGGATGATGCCTTCGGTGGTCTGTAGCATAAGTCTTTCTGCGTATCAATCGTAACATCCGGACAAAGCTACAAAAAATCTACCGCCTGTGCAAATACAGAAAAGGATACCCAACGAAAACGGATATATTATATTAATATAGGTGTATGGAGAAAAATGCATGTTTCGGCCAGATATCAAGAATAAAATTATACACATACTGATATTCAGCGATTTACAAAACACAAGAAAAAAAAGTTATAAAAAAATGCGTTTTTTTTCTCAGATGTTTTGGTAATTCAGAAATAGTTCTTACCTTTGCAACCGCAAACGAGAAACAAAGACGCTTGCCGAGCGGAAACGCTCAATAAAGGATGGCCCGTTCGTCTATCGGTTAGGACGCAAGATTTTCATTCTTGAAAGG